>ENA-OWNT01000917-OWNT01000917.1-seawater-metagenome-genome-assembly--contig:-NODE-917-length-47883-cov-10.442873_pt1 | contig 47883 bp, 38 predicted proteins | sample MGYA00238136_ERZ651165 | MGnify/ENA primary metagenome ERZ651165 (study PRJEB26861, sample SAMN08777766) | seawater metagenome | isolation source: coastal seawater | place: USA: Florida | collected... | reverse complement strand
TTAGCTCAGCTGGATAGAGCACGTCCCTTCTAAGGATGTGGTCGTAGGTTCGAATCCTACAGGGCGTGCCATTTATTCCAAAAAGCCCAGATAATTCAATGAGTTGTCTGGGCTTTGTCGTTTCTGTGGTGCCGTGGTGGTGCCGCTGGGAGAAGACGTTTTTGGAATAGTGTTTTAACTTCATCACAGTAACGGTTGATCCTAAAAGACAAGTTGAATAGATCTGGCAAGCTTTAATCTGCATTAACTGAACTATCTTTTGTATGACCGCCAATAAGAATATTTGCATAAACGACGTTACGCTCGTTAAGCCCATCGTGGCAATCACCTCAGAACCAACCATTGCTTCATTTCGCTATCATAGCCAGATTTTAAAATCAGGCTCTCATCGTGAATCACGATACTTCAACGAACGCTACCAGACGATATTAGATCTGATGGAGTATTACGGTCTTGAGCTTAAGTCTAGAGACTTTATGGTTGAACTTGATGATGGCTCTGATCTTGTCCCGATGATGCTTTATTTGATGAGAGCCGATTTGCCAAAAATGGGTGAGCTAAAAAACTCATTTGTGTACCTCCTTGATCTCGAAAGACAGCATGCAAAAGCTGTCGTCACAGGACGTACGACGACAGCTACATATCTCAGCGAAAAAATACATAAATCCATCGATTTGTTGAAAAGACATCAATACGTATGCAAGTTTGATGTTCCAAGGCGAGTTACCGCTGCTAAGCAAAGCTCTGGCGGAAAAAGGGGGAAGTATGACAAGTTCTGGGACTCGATTATTGAGCCAAAGTTACAGACGTACGTTGATAGCCAGGAAGGGACAGTTGAAGATTTACGAGTAGATATAGAAGTTGCCGTTAAGGTGGTGGAACCTAATTTTCGGTTTGGAAGCGGTGTGAATGGTTTTGATGAGCTTCCTAGGCGAACAGTCGAAAACTGGCTTTCGAAATATAGAGGGGATCGCAAATAAAGAGAAGTGGAACTAAGTGGTTGTTAGCTTTCGCTATAAAACTACGAATGTATGCGACCTTTTCACTGAAATTCATTTTGCTCAGGGCAACACTCGTAAAAATTACCCGTCTAGTTACAAATAATCTAAATTAAACGGCAATGGCACTAGGTTGCTGTTACCCAGTGCCAAGAAAAACTGCAAACTGTCTGGTTTTGCAGTTTTATTCGTGACCAGTTAAGCTATTGGAACTTGTGGTGTCCGGTGGCTGCTGTTTAGTTTGTTTTCAAGCTTTAGCAAATAAATGTTGGAAGGATCGATTGCGAGCCCTGTAGTTACAATTGCTTTTGCATCTGTCTTTTTATCAAGGTGAAGGGCTAACCAAGCGATTCTTGAGCAGTCTGTAGCGTTGGCTTTCGATAGGCTGTCAAAAACTTTGTTATATAGCTCGCTAAGAAGTTCTTTCTTAACCTCTGGTTTATCGATATCTAAATCAGGTTTTGTTAATAGATGATTTACCTTATTAACCATTGTGGAGAGCTCGTTAAAGTTTATTTCATCAATTTGTGATGCCTCCGCGTATGCATGTATTTCATCGAAGGGATTGTTGAGCTTATTAGATAGTCTAGCAAGTGAGTTCCATACTCGAAGCTTTTCTTCACTTTTGGCACTGTACTCACGCTCAAGGTACAATGTCAAAAACCTCTTAGCATCTTCAAATAGTTTTCTATCATTAGACTCTTCAAGCCACTCAGCTGCTAATATCCATGAAGGATTATAAGAGTAAGAAATACACTCGATTATCTCTTTAAATTCTTTGAAGTCATTTTCGTGATTAGTTAAGCTTCCAAAAAAAGAAATTAGGTGAGTATCAAAACAAAAATTTTCGTTTTCTAGTTTTTCTACTCCAAACCGTTGAATAAATTTAACATCAGGGGATATTAAATTTCTAATTGGACTTACCTTTAGTTTCTTTTGCCCAAATGCGTATGCTGCGTAAGGTAAAATAATAAAGTACTGTTGATCTATCTTAGACTGGTGTTCCTCGACTAAAGAGTATTGAATAAGAGTATCAATTGCTTCTTCAATCTCATGGCTATTATCAAACGAATTCATTATTGTTGCTTCGAGAGCTATTCTAGGGACAGCGGAGTTCCATGAGGCGAGAGTTAAAAATATTCTTTGAGTTGAGGGTGTAAGTGCGGAGTATGTTCTTTCAAACAAAGCTGTAAGGATATCGTCTTTACCAGCTACGATCTTTGGTAAGGCTCCCTTCATACTCCTTTTTGATAACTCACCCATCATTATTTTAATTATGTATGGATGGCCACTTGAAACAGAAAATATTTGTTCTTTCAAACTTTCAGTTATATGGCTTTCTACACCTAGTCCTTGAGCTGTAAGCTCGATTAACTTATAGCTTTCATCCTTATTCATACCGTGAACGTTTAGGGGGAAATCTCCAATAAATTCTCTTAATCGAGTAGTAATTAATACTTTATTTGGATACCTAATGTATGTGTCAACCCATTTAAATACCTCTATAGGGCTATCAGTTGTTTCAAAATTGTCAAATATAAATAGTGTGGGACCGATATCACTTTTAGTTAGCTGGCTTTGGAAGTAAGAAATGTAATCTAAATTTTTGTTTTGATACTGCTCTTTAGAAAGGACTAGTTCACAATAATACTTAGATATATCTTTTGTACTCAACACAGACGCTGATACAAGCTTTGCTCCTGTTTCCTTTAGATCGATATCTCGTGAACTGAACCAAATAACTGCTTCAAAATTGTGCTCCTTATATAGCCTTGGCACTACTTTGAGTGCTAAAGACGTTTTTCCAATACCTCCTCTTCCTAGTAAAGTGACAATCGTTCTTCTGTCATCTTTTAATAAACTAAATAGTTCATTCTCAAGCTCTGTCCTTTCAATATAACTGTAATTAAGAGCTGGTAAATTTGTAAAACAGTTACCTTTTGGAATCAATTCACCCAACCCATCGGATTCACTAGGAGGTAGCACTCCTGTTGGAGCTAAGTATTCGGATGAATCAGTTAAATTCGTATTGTCGCTGTAGTAGGAAAGCATCTCGTAGTTATTAGAGCTAAAGCCACCATTAGCAATAAAAAAGTCTGATGCATCAATATTGCAAGAAATAAGAGGGACTTTTTTGAGTCCATTTAGGTCAATATAGACGCCATCACGAAGAGCTTTATCTTTATTTGTTTTAAGAGACTCAAAGGATTCAGAGCCTTGCCCAAGTAATGTTACACGGTATTTTCCACTTAAATTTCTTTTGATGACGGCTGAGGGTATCCTTAATAATTCGGAATTATAAATAATACTCTTGAGACTTCTATCAAGGTATGCAGCCGCTTCGGTAGTTTTTTCGTTACCGGTGATTGCACCATGCCCTCTAGTCTTATTTCTAAGCTCAGTGAAAAGTTTGAACCACGACTTTAGGTCTACTTTATTTGGTAAAGGGGGCGTATTTATACCGATACAACTCATGGCTTTCCAGAGATCTTCAACCGCAGTTTTTTGCCATTCTTGGTCCCTATATTTCTTGGTAATTTCAGATTGATAGCTTCTAAACTCTGTAGCAATGTACTGCGAGGCTGTACCGACTAATAGATCGTCTAGTGCTTTACTCCATTCTCCAATTCCGTTTGCTCTAACCAAGTTATAAAGGATCCTGTATTGGTGTCTATCTGAGCTGTGCACTACATTTGTCGCGCACACCAGAACATGAAGTTTGATTAGTGCTTCTCCTAAAACTAGAAGATTGAAAAAAAAAGTGAAGTCAGAGTCATCCTTTGCTAGTTCTAACTTCTGTTCCAACAGTTTAACCAAGATGCGCATGAATATTCCTTTATGTTTACCGAATTGCGTATGCTCCCTTGAAAGTGTTTATTAAATCAAGTGCATATTTTGCATATTGTGATGCTGGGCTGTTATCGAATTAAAGTAAGAGAAATTTATTAGACATAGTTGGTTGATATTGCATTTAAGTTTACTGGAGCTTCTGTCTATAACCACCACAAGTACTTGTTGCGTACCCAGATTTCGTCGAACTAATTAAGGTGAAGGAGAATTAATTAACAGTAAAGGTAAAAGATGAACAATAAGTTCAACAGGAAACAAGCAGCTGAGTACCTAGGTTTATCTGAGGGAACCCTCGCTGTTTGGGCTTCGACAGGTCGATACCAGCTCCCCTTTGTCAAAGTAGGGCGCAAGGTCTTTTATAGGAAGTCAGACTTAGATGCATTCATCGAGTCTAACATTGTAACTCAGACGCGATAGGGGATGATTATATGAGTAACAAACAGGGCAATGCAATTCAAAGGGTTATTGATGGTTTTCTTACGGGTAAAAAGTATACCAAAAGACAGCTAGTCGACATAACTGGTGATGACTCTAGTCGAGTGTTAAACACAATCCGAAATCATAAGCACGTTCCAATAGTATTAGCACGAGTCGCAGGGGAGGCTTATTGGTATATGGAGCCTGAAGATATTCATTTGTATCAAACTGAGAGAGGAAAACAAAAAAGAATGGTAAAAGCCAATGCTAAGACACAGAGTTTAAAGCGCTTAGCAAAGCGGCACTTGAACACCTTAAGTGGTGCGGATGCTCATGAGTATATTGAGTTATTGGGTAAAGGTGTTAGAGGAAGCTAACCCAACGCCAGTTGAATTAGCTTACAGCTGGTGGTGTTCTAGTTTGGCGACCGTACACCACCAGCCACGAGGTATATTATACATGAGTAAGAAGAAGCTCAAAAAAAATTCTGGCAGGTTTGTTGGTGTTCCTTATCCCTTGGTTCAATCGAAAGCATACACCGAACTTAGTCCCCTAAGTAAAGCTTTATTACTTGAGTTGGCAGCTCAGTACAATGCTCGCAATAACGGTTATTTGAGCATGACGCGTGAAGACTTGAAAGCTCGAAGCTTTAAGAGTCCAGGTTCTAACCAAAAAGCTATTGAGGCGTTAATTGATGCAGGGATTATTACTAAGACCATTCAGGGTGGGATTGCGAATGGCAAAAAACATGCCTCGTTATACGGTATCAATTGGCAACCTTCTGATGAACGCAGTGACCGTCCTTTTCAGTATTCCTTAGATGAAGGTATTGCAAAGTACAGGAGCATGGTACTGGATAGTGAAAAGATATCTGTTTTAAAGCCGAGAAAACAAAACCAGCGTCCTGATTTGAGACTAGTAAAAGCTGTTTAGGGTCCTAATTTAAGACAAGAGATCGCTCTTAAAGTCTTAAATTGTGACACGGAAGAAATGCTAGATCGCTATAAATCAATGCTTTATGTAAACAGAGTCAAAGGGCTACTTGTCCTAAATCAAGACACCTTAATATATTAACCATACCTAGGAGATCTGATGGATTGGAAGGAGCTTAAAGAGCAGTTCAAGAATGATTATCAAAGTTCACAGGTGAGCCTAAAGCAATGGTGTATTGAGCAAGGTGTCGATTACTCAAATGCAAGAAAGCATATAAGCGTTAGAGACGTAAAAGAGGCCATTCAACATCGTTCCAAAACGAAACGGCAAAATGTGAAGGTCAGCCAACCAAACAAGGCGAATGACACGTCCTTTTCGAAAGGCAATCAAGTAGCGCGTAGACACGGTGCGTATTCAGCACTACTCGACTGCGATGATGTCGAAGTAGCAATAGAAGTGCAAAGTCTTGACGATGAACTCTTGGTGTGTCGTTCAAGGTTGGCTTCAGTACTGAAAACCCGTTCAGAACTTCAAGCGCAGTGGCATCAGTGCACTAGTGTCGAATCTAAAATTCAACTTTCAGAAGTGCTAACGAAGCTGGTGGATGCAGAAGAGAGAACAATTGCACGTATTGAGTCACTAAACGCTACGATGTCGAAGCTAAAACGTGATGAAATGACAATTCAAAAGGATGAACTACAAGTTCAATTGATTGAACAAACGCTGAAGGAGAGAAAGAAGATAGCTGATCACGATAATCAAGTTGTTTATCACATAGACTGGTAATTAACTGGGGACTCGAAAAACTAACTGGAAAGGATGGCATGATATGCAGGACAGGGACTCTGATGATAGAAACCACTCTTATATTGATAGAATCTGTATTAGCTATCGTCGTACGCCTCAAGAAGAGATTGAGTTCAAAGAGCGCTGCTTAAGTTCCACGTATAAGTACGACTTTGACAATTTTTTTCTACCAAGTTTGCATGTCTTGAGGGAAATACGTGAGGTAGGAAAGATTGGAGATATATTGGTGGCGATAATTGGTTTAACCGTTTCTCTGGCTCTCTTACCCGTGACGTTGGCTTATCAGATTATCTCGAGAGCTAGGATGAGAAGAAAGCTAAGACTTGAGCTAAGGAAGCTAAGGTGTGAGATGTTGGCATAAGTTGTAAGTTGGGGTATGAACTCAGGAAGGTATTGTTAGTTAGAGAACTGAAGGAATTCATATTAAGGTTCTATAAAATATTAACCTAAACGCTGTTCTTTTACGTCCGGTGCAAAGGCTCTTCTTATAAATATTATCCATCTGTATTAGTGGGTATTTTGTTGACAGTTAACCGCTTAACCTCTCAGTGTGACAAATAATTTAATAGTTACTAATTGATGTAACGTATTAAACAGTGCATCATGTTGCTATTGTTTGATGTGCATACCTTTGTGTGCGTATGTACAATGTTTTGGCTGGGAAATAAAGGAATAAGGAGAAAAAATGGAATATAGGCATGACAATGACTTGGAATTCTTACGAAACTTGAAATCGGAAGATTTAGAAGATCTTGTTTATTGTATTACCCATGATAAAGATGGTGAAGTTCGGTTTACTGAGGAGCTAACCACCTCTGATACGTATAAGAAAAATCATCCAGATCATGCTAGGTATTGGGATCTTATTGCTGCCGAAATCCAACATTTTGGTGGTAACTCCTTCGCAAATATGTTTCGTGGTGGGAAAGGGGTCGAATACAAAGAAGTTTTGATGGATGTATGTGACAAAATGAAGGTCAATTACAATAAGTACTCTAGTGTAGACAAGATAGAAAATAACCTTCTAATGAAAATTCTTACCGATGCGCTTGAGAAAATGAGCTCTGAAGAATTAAGTGAGTTAGCTCAGTCTGTGGGTGTGAAAAATACAAGCGGAGTAACTCCAGAAATAATGGTGGGTACATTTCAAGCGGTATTTCGTGCTGGAGGTTTTAAGTCCTACCAATTAACAGTAATTGTTGTCAATGCTGTTTTAAAAGCGCTTATAGGTCGCGGGCTAAGCTTTGCTGGTGGCGCCGCATTGACTAGAACAATGGCAATTTTGACAGGCCCGATTGGTTGGGTGATCACGGGATTATGGACAGCTGTCGATATCGCGGGTCCCGCGTATCGAGTTACTATACCTGCAGTGATTCAGGTTGCGGCACTACGTCAAAAACATATGTACGCGAGCCAAGCAGAGGAAGTTGAATTTAGTTAGTCCTCTAGTTCAGCATTCTAAAATGTTCTCAGCGGATAAGAGCTTGATCCTTATCGTCAGGTTTCTATTCGCTGATATAAGTATGGGTGGTTGGCGCCATCTCTATCCATACCATATGTAGTATAACGATTATCTTCCTCATACAGGCAGCGAAAGTAATTCTTTTGGCTTTCCAGCGCTGAGTAGTTGCTCCTCTATGGTATCAAGGTACTTTTTCTAATGTGTGTAAGTCATTTACTGTGGTTCCACAAAACGATTTCTGTCCAACATTGATCAAGTTGCCTCAATTCTACTCCATTCATTATTAGATTCTTTATTCAATTTGTCTCTTATTAGCTGAGTTTGCCCTGCTCAAACACATTTGGTTGAGCTGGCTAAAGAGCCTTGATCGACGCACTTTGCATGATATAGAGAATGTTACAATTACACTCAACCGCATAGCTCTCTAAATTTTATGCCATTAGTTGACTAAGCAAGTTAGTCGGCGTACACATAGGAGATTTCATCGAGATGGTGGTATCAATCTCGGGGAAAGGAAACGAACGACTTGAATATAGACGGGTTTATAAAAGCGAATGCCAGAATCAATAATAGAGTTCAATTGGAAAGAGCCAACACCAGACAAAAAGTTTCCAGCGGATACGTTAGATAGAGCAAGGTATGCATCCTTTCTTCACAACTATCTAATTAATAATTCCATTGAGGGTGGTTATGTCCTAAACCTAAACGCTAAATGGGGAGCGGGTAAAACCTACTTTATCAACCGATGGATAGAAAGTATTAAGGTTAGTCATCCCGTGGTTTATATCGATGCGTGGAAGCAAGACTATTCCGATGACCCAATGCTAACAGTTGTATCTTCATTAATCGGGTCGCTGGGGGGACACCTACCTAAAGAAAATCAGCGCATAGCAAAGATTTCTGAGAAGTCAGCAAGGTTTATTAAAGCGTTGGCACCTGTACTAATGAAAGGAGTTGTAAAGAAAGCTACAGGCGTGAACCTTGACGATATTTCGCTTGATGCAGATGACTCATTGTCTCCACCCAAAACAGTAGAAACCGACGGTGAGCAGAAAGGGAGTGGTACTTCTGACATTGTTGCGGACTCCGCTAGTACGTTAGCGAAATGCATGATCGACGATCACAACGCCAAACTACAATCGGTTGAGCATCTGCGGAATGAAATAAGCCAGTTAGTGGAGGCTATAACTAAACCAAATACCGACTTATCAACACCAACATTTGTATTTATCGATGAGTTAGACCGCTGTCGACCAAGCTATGCAGTTGAGATGTTGGAAGTAGTGAAGCACTTCTTCGAGTTGGACAGCATCGTATTTGTTATTGCGACGGACACCGAGCAACTACAACATGCTGTTAAAGCGGTTTATGGTGAGGGATTTGACGCTCAGACATATTTGGGACGTTTCTTCCGCCGTCGTTACTCTCTGACTGAGCTTTCAAGGTATGAGTTTGTGCAGCAGATGGTTGAGGGTAAGGTTACCTATAATTCTCAATGGCAAAAACACGTTCCATCGATTAACCAATTGTCCGATTTAACGAGCGTTATTTCGATAGTCGCCGATCGTTTTAGGCTTTCGCTAAGGGATACGGCACAGCTTGTAGACAAGTTTTTGTCTGTACTGAGCAATGCCAATAAGACCATGAATCCATATCTACTGCTAATCTTGTTTGTACTAAGGGAGAAGCACTACTTCTTATACGAAAAGTGGATGGAGGAAACATATAAAAACAAGGACTTCGGGCAGGATATTAGTAATCTCGGTTACAACACTGGCTCATTCCCAATGTCTTTTGAGAGAACTGATGAAGGTTTTCTTCCGGGAGAGCGTGTGACTCCTAACGGAATGGTGGTTCGTTTTCCCCTGCAAAGCATCCTAAATGACATGCACAAATTCTGTTCTCCTTGGAAAAATCGAGAGAAAACAGACTTTATTAACCAACTGGCTAGGCAGTCAGAACAGAATGCAGCTTGGGAGCATCGGGTTAAGTGTCACATGCAGGAGGTGTTAGTGGAGCTCTCTGCAAGCAAAGCGGATTACAAAAACTGGGTAGAATTGGCGGTGTCATTCGATGAATAATATTAAGTCTACTGAGGCAAATGATAGGACAAGTTTATTTCGTTCAACGAATGTTCAAGCCATAATCAAACGCTTTTTAAACAATACTAAAGATAATCCAGCAGCAGGAGGCAGGGAGCGCGTTCGTCTAGACATCGTTAGAGCTATAGTTGGATTGATCATCCGTAATCCTGATGATTGGGACGAGAACTGCCCTTTTAATATTGAACATCGGGGCAATAGTTTTATCGAGGACTTACGTTCTTTTAGTTATGAAGACCCTAAAGCTTTCTTATCTATTTACACGGACTCAGTGCGTTTCTTGCTGGAGTACGATTTTTTAACCGATGCTAGTAGACAAGGTGAACATGAGATTGCACCCCTCATTAGCAAAATAACAGAGGATTATGGTTCACTGGAAGTAAGTTCTGATGATAGATGGCAACTACACTATGCCTTTAATATCATGCCCGGAAACATTCTAAAAAAATTTCTTGCTAACAATAACATCAAGTCAGCGGTCGACTTCAAAGAGCGACTGGATGATGCGGAGAGGTTAAAGAAAGAGTGGGATGCTGAGTTAGAAACGAAAGAAAAAACCGTTGGTGAACTGAGTGGGAAGTTAAACACTCTAAAAACCGCGTACAACTTCGTTGGCTTATACCAAGGATTTGACAAGCTTTCTGAGGATAAGAAAACTGAGCAAAAATGGCTATTTTGGTCACTCGTTGGTATGGCAATCTTGATACTGACTCCTTTAGTTCTGGAGTTTTGGGCGCTTACCTTTGGTGAAGCTGCTAAAACATTCGATGGCTTAGGTAGTTTGGTCAGGTTAATGCCTCTAGTATCTATCGAAGTAATTCTGATTTATTTCTTCAGAATTATTCTGATGAATTACCGCTCTGTAAAAACACAGGTCATGCAAATAGAACTACGTAAGACTTTGTGCTCATTCATACAGGGTTACGCCGAATACGCAAAAGGAATTAAAGAGAAAGATTCTGACTTGCTAGACAGGTTTGAAAACCTTATTTTCAGCGGAATCATATCGGACTCCGAGAAACTGCCTAGCACCTTCGACGGTTTAGAGCAGTTGGGAAATATGATTAAGAACATTAAGAAATAAAATCATAAGGAAATAGGTTTCGCTACAGAACTAGTTGTTGAAACGGGAATGACTCAGCTCCTTCGACAAGAATTCCAACAATTGCTGCTTATCTTCTGGATTTAATGAAGATATCTCTTGCTTGAGCTTATCTAAGTCACTACTTTCTTGACCACCAAGCATATAGTTGGTGGTCTGTTCTAGCTCTTGTCTAACAATATCTACCGACAGGTGCGCATATACATCCGATGTAATGCTTACATTGGAGTGACCTAGTAATTTGCTGGTGGCTTGCAGCGAACCTCCAGAACTAACCTGATAAGTGGCTAAGGTACGCCTTAGATCATGTACTTGAAGGTTTTTCTCTGGATCTGAGTTATACAGTCCAGCACGTTCGGTTATTCGTCTCCAAAAGCCCCCCTTACCGCTTTTATCTGTTATGTGACCCGATTGACTTCGTCTGCTAGGAAATACGAACTCTTCGCCTCGAGGAGACGATTTTGCGCGCCTTTCCAGTATCGCCATGGCTTCCGAGGTAAGCGGCACTACGTGGGGCTTCTTGCTTTTGATTTTTGATGTTGGAATAGACCATGTTTGGTTTTCCCTATTGATCTCCCTCCACTCCATAGAAAGAACCGTCGCCTTGCGTTGTCCGGTGAGTAGAAGTAGCAACACACAGTCTTGGTAAACTTCTTGTTCTTGGTCGAGGGACTTAAACAATCGTTGTAGCTCTTCGGGGCTTAGCGTTCTCTGCCTACGATGATAAGACTCGTCAATTTTCTTCAGAGTACCAAACGGATTTGTCGGGACATCAGCTCTATTGAACATTGACTTGAGCAGGGTAAGGGCGTGGTTGTGTAAGCTGTATCCTTTCTCGGATAGGATTCGATTAAGGAGCTGTTTGGCATCAGCCTTGGTGAAGTTGTCGATAGGGGTATTGCCAACTTTTGCCTTTAAGTGCAGTCGATAAAGGGTTTTACTGCTGGTTAGGCTAGACTCTCTCCTTTTGCCAGCTTTGATATCTAACTTGAACAACTCTTCATATATGGTGAACAGGTCATTAAATGTATCTGCGTTTCGCTTTTTGCGCTTTTCTACGTTTGGATTTATACCACCAGCTATCTGTTGGGCTATGTCGCGCGCATGGCTTCTAGCTAACTCAACGGTAATCTCTGGGAATTTGCCAATGGTGACTTTGACGTTGCGACCGTTAACCTTTTGCACATATCGGAATGTTTTGTCTCCAGATGGAGTAACATCTAACCCCAGTCCGCGAACACTGTTTGTACCACCGATATCTGCATATCTGGTGCGTTTTTTGGGTAATTCGAGATTCTCTAACATGCGTTTTGTGAAGTTAATTCCCGATACCATAATAACTTAACCTCGATTCTGGTGGTGCCGTGGTGGTGCCGATGGGGTGAAATTAGGTTAATTTTAGGCTATTTTGGTTAAATTATCCATATGACTAAAGTTTAATTAACTAGTTGAATATAAAAGATAATATGGCTCAATTAAGCATGGTTAAGTAAGGTTGAAATTGTGGTCTAATTCCTACAGGGCGTGCCATTTATTCTGAAAGCCCCGATAACTCAAAGAGTTGTCGGGGCTTTTGCGTTTCTGTGGTTCTGTAGTGGTGCGGCCGTTGGTGCAATTGCAAAAAAAGGCTAACACTGGGGGGCGTGTTAGCCTTTTGCTTAGTAAGCTGAGTTGAAGAGAGGTAACCTCATCGACTTAGCCAGTTTTAGACCGCTTGATACTCAGGGTAGTCAAGCAGACCTTTTTCATTACCGCCAAATAGCGTTGCTGGATCGTGCGCAGCGAGTGGATAGCCGTTTCTAATGCGATTTGGCAGATCCGGGTTGGCGATAAATGGGCGACCAAATCCAATCATATCTGCCAGTCCACCCTCAAGCGCTTTGGCTGCTTTGTCTGTATCGTAGCGTCCGGCGTAAATAATCACGCCCTGGTACGCTTCACGTACTGCTTGTTTAAACCTTACCGGTGTATCCGGAGCATCATCCCAGTCTACTTCGGCAATGTGCATGTAAACCACATTCAGTTTGTTAAGCAGAGCTGCCGCTGCGGTGTAGGTTTCCACCGGAGTGTTATCCACTGTTCCATTAAGCGAGGTAAATGGAGCCAGTCGAACACCTACGCGGTCTGCACCGATTGCGTCAGTCATAGCTTCAACCACTTCACCTAAGAAACGCAGGCGGTTTTCAATACTGCCACCATATTCGTCGCTGCGGTTGTTTGCTTGTGAGTCGATGAATTGATTAATTAGGTAGCCGTTGGCTGCATGTAGCTCGATACCATCAAAACCAGCTTCAATCGCGTTTAGCGCCGCCTGACGATATTCGCCAATGACGTGTTCGATATCTTCTTTGGTCATCGCACGTGGCTCAACGACATCGACAAAGCCAGGCTCATCGGAGCCGTTGTCGATAAATACTTTTACGTTCTCCGCTTTAAGCGCCGACGAAGAAATAGGTTGCTCGCCACCAATGTTGTCAGGGTGAGTGACACGACCAACATGCCATAGCTGAGCAAAGATGGCGCCACCTTTAGCATGTACTGCATCTGTGACTTTCTTCCAGCCAGCAATTTGCTCCTGGCTGTAGATCCCCGGTGTCCAGGCGTAACCCTGACCCATAGGCGAAATCTGAGTTCCTTCAGCGACGATCAAACCTGCACTCGCGCGCTGGGCGTAATATTGAGCCATCATTTCGTTGGCGATATTACCCGGTTGACTGGCACGCGAACGAGTCATTGGCGGCATTACGATTCGGTTAGCCAGTGTTAGCTGACCAAGTTGAATGGTTTGAAACATGGAATCTTTCATCACAATACCTATTACTTGCTAGTTTGAATCAGTTCGATTTGGTAACCGTCAGGGTCAGTGACAAAAGCGATATGCGTGCTGCCGCCCTTCATTGGCCCTGGCTCACGGGTAATGTTGCCGCCAAGTTGTTTGATTTTGTCACAGGCTGCGTAAATATCTTCACTCCCTAATGCCAAATGGCCGAAAGCGTTACCCAGCTCATAGCTGTCCGTATCCCAGTTATGAGTCAATTCGATGGTTGATCTTTCTGGATGCTCAGGGTTACCGACGAATACGAGCGTGTAGCGGTATTCAGGGTTTTCGAAACGATCCAAGACGCTCATACCCAGAACCTTGGTATAAAACTCGATCGATTTATCAAGGTCTGTCACTCGAATCATAGTGTGAAGAAGTTTCATATTGCTCTCGAAGTTGTGGTTTGGCCCAGCATTTAAAGCGTGAGCAGGAAGTGAGCTCAGAATAGAGTGTTTGTTTTTAAAAAAGAAATTATCATAAATTATCAATTGCATAATGTTCTGTTATTACACTTAAGTAATACGTTTGATTGAATTCGTTCGCTGCGCGTTTGCATTCACCAGGCTTTTTGCTTAACTGGATCAAGGCGTAGCGATAACTCATCATTAGGAGAGATGGAATGGGACATTCAGTAAAGTTGAAAGCAGGGGAGGCGTTTCCAAATATAAGCGCGACTCGTTTAGATAACACCACGGTAGAGATCGCTAAGCCGCAAGAAGGAATGACCTGGCAAGCTGTCTTTGTTTACCGAGGCAAACATTGCCCGCTATGCACAAAGTATCTGAATGAACTAGAAAGTTACCAGCAGGCATTTGCTGATGCGGGCGTGGGCATTATTGCTGTTAGTGGAGACTCGAAAGCGCAATTGACGGAGCACCTTGAAAAGCTGGATATCTCATTTCCCATCGCGTTTGGATTAACTCAGTCGCAAATGCAGCTACTAGGGCTGTATATTTCTGAGCCACGTTCTGAACAGGAGACAGATCATAACTTTGCTGAACCAGGATTGTTTATCGTCAATGAGCAGGGCGCTCTGCACGTGGTGGACATTTCGAATAATCCATTTGTACGTCCGGAGTTGGGTGCATTAAGTCGGGGTCTGGCCTGGATTCGAGATCCGAGTAATAACTACCCAATACGCGGTACTCTGGAATACTAAACTGAACAGTCACAAGTTATGGCGGTGATTGTAACCTCAGAGCACCGCCTGAAGCTTACCTTAGTCATCAGATGTAAGATAACCGCTGTCGTATTGCAGCCACATTAATCCGGTTGCGTTGTCAGTGATGGTACCATCTGAGTTATCAACAAAAGTTGAAGATTGATAGTCAGCGCTTCCGCGAACATATCGAGCATAGAGCAGCTTATCACTGCCACTGGCTCCATCGTATGTGCCGTATCCTTTTATTCTTCCGTCGACAAAGTTAACGCCAAACACGGTGTCATCACCGTCCATTGTGGTGCTAACGTACTCGGAGCTACTCCATGTCTGAGCATCAATGACCCTTTCTCCACTGTCTGTATCGCCATAAGGTTGATCGAAGTAGCTAGTATCGATGAATTTCTCTGTTGTACAGTCATCTGCTGAGCCAGTGCACGAGGTAGCATCTTCACCTGAAAATAGAATAAGTGAATACAGCTCTTTGATCGTAGGCAGTCGCCAGTCAGTGTAACCACCGAGGGTTGAAGCAGCAGCGCCACTCAATGCGTCGCTATAACTCACTTTAGAACCCATATCTTTTTGCCACATTAACCCGGTGTTATTGTCTTCTGTTACATCGCTACTGCTTGCTGAATAAGAGGGTTGAGTTCCAGCGTAATCCGAGTCCTCACCAAAGGTAGATGTGGTACTGGTTGTCTGATTTGTATCGACAATGATATAGGAAGGAGTAGACACAGTACTATCATCCCTGACGCATCGGACATGGTTTTCAATCCTGATAGCGTCACCTTGGGGACCGTGGCCTTCAGGGTAGTCACTGGCGTCCCCTGTTTTTGGGTCGCTTCTTTGTGCGCCTGCTCCGTGGACATCTTTCCATTCTCCATCCATATAGCCAAGAGCTCTACCAAACGCGATATAGGCGGCATTGGCGGTTGAACCCGAATCGGACAGGTGGGTAGTGCTACTCCAATAATAAGGGTAATCAGTCTGACCTTCTTCATTGATGATTTCGGTCGAGAAAAATACTGGGTCAATAGCCGCTGAGCCACTAGTGTCAGGCGAGCGGGAGTAATCGACGATGCTATGCAGTTCTTTAATGTTCGGTAGTCGCCAATCGCTATAGTCAGCGTAATCCAGAGATTGACAAAAGTTGATGGCAGACTCCCAATTCAATGCACCAGCCGTTTGTGATAACTGGCTGTCGGTTACTGAATCAGAATCGCCACCGTTGCAGCCGCTGAGTAAACAAATAAATAGTATTGATAGACGGTCTCTGTGACTATTCATCCTGTAATTCCCACTAATAACTGAGTGTATAAGTAGCAATGTTACTGACGAAATGTGCAGTAAGTGTGGAGATAGGTGAACTGGTTTGCTTTAGTTTATAGCGTGACACATCACGTCAAAGTGAGTCTATTTCAACCGATTTAATATGCTCTCTGTACATAAGCTGTGCTTTTCGGTAGCATGTCGCTCCTCTAACGTTTCCGTTTTAGTCTAGTTCAAACTGAGTACCCATCTTTAGTTAAAAATGCGCAGTATCCATACTAAAATTAAACCTGAGTTTGAGCCGCTATTAGCTGAACTCGCTCTTCACGCTTTGCTGCATTTGCGCACTAACCATTCTGCTTTGGCTTTGACTCGAAAATCTCGTTCTGATGTTAACGATATTCTCTCGGCATGGTTGAATAAGGCGGCAAACAGTAAGAAATACAAGCCGTTTAAGAAGAAAGTTCGTTCGTTGGTCAGTCATGCCCGAGCGCAGCGCCTTGATATGGAAGCCTTGCTCGGAAATCTACTGACGCCGGTTGAAGGGGATGAACTACCTCATCTGGATAGCTTTTTATTGTTGGTTAATACCTTAGAAAGGGAACTGAACACTACGGTACTGGTGTCTAGTCCACAAGAGGTCGACCTTAAGCATAATCCTAAAGGCTGTTTACTGTGCGTGCTATCAACGGATCTAAACGCTCACTTTAATAATCGTAACCGTCTGGTTGCGGATATATCAATGTTGTTCCGTGGTACGCATGGCGAGAAGCATACCTTTATGCGCACCATCTATTCTTCCTCTCTGTTTGAACACAAAGTAGAGTTTGAAGACGGTGACTTTGTACGTATCTCATTGAGTTTACAGAAATAAAAAAAGTGGCACTTGGCCACTTTTTTTATACTTGCTTTAAGCGAGTTTAAACTCCTGCAACTGCTCGTTGACTTCGTTAACCTCTTCCCGGTAACTGGTTACAATCTCATTCATTGTGTCGGCAAGGTGGCCGGTCGTCTGGGCAATTTCAGTCAACACATCGACATCCTTATCCACGGCTTCACTTGCTTTAGATTGTTCAACCGTAGAGTTAGCAATGGTGGTGATATGCTCGTTAACGGTTTCAATCAGAGCTTCAAGCTGAGATACACTGCTGTTTACCTCAGAGACAGAGTTGAATGTTGAGTCAGTGGCTTCACGACTCTTATGCATGTTGCTTACTGCGGTTTGGGTGTTATTGGTAATGTTACCCAGCAGCTGAGAGATATGTTCCGTCGCTTCTTTGCTTCGCTGGGCAAGGTCTCTTACTTCAGATGATACTACCGCAAAGCCGCGACCATGCTCACCGGCACGCGCTGCCTCGATGGCTGCGTTAAGCGCGAGCAAGTTGGTTTGTTCGGAAATGCCATTGATGGTTTCGACAATCTTGCTGACACTTTGTGCATCTTGCTCAAGCTGCAACATACAGGTTTGAGTCTGCTCTATCTGGTCAACCAGAGCCTGAACAATGTCATAGGAAGACTGACTTTGTTGCTGGCAAGTCAGTACTTTATTGGTCATCTGTTCCGTTTCTTCAAGTGCACGTTCAGAAGAGGCGGCAATTTCGAGGCTCGACTGCGAAAGTTCCGTCATCGCGGTTGCGATATTGCTACATTTATCGGCGGTGGCGCGACTGCTGTCACCAAGGTCATCTGCGCCTTGAACCATTTGTGCCAGCCTTTCATTACTGTGGCTGTTGCTGTCCGTCACGCGTAGTAACAGGTTCTTGATGCTGGCGACTAAGCCATTAACGCTGACAGAGATTTGCGACAGTTCGTTTTTGCCATCAGCATTGAGAACCACACTGAGGTTATTGGTATCAGACATATGTGCCAACTCAGAGGTAAGCTCTCCAACTCGACTTTTCAGGCTGCTTAGACTCACGATGAGGCCACCAATCAGCACAACGCCCAAACAAAGGGTTGTTGCAATCATAATGCTCATTTGCCACATCGCAGCATTGGCTTGTTCAGTTACTATCGTAGTCATTTGCTCTACCAGACTATTACGAATCTTGTTGACGAGTTTGATTCGTTCAGTCGCAGCGCCAAACCAAGACAGAGCCGAAGGACCTTGCAGATTTGCCAGACTGTCTTTCTGGGCAAGGTATTTGTCCTGAATCTCTTCTACCTGCTTCCAGATTGGATTTTGTTTAGCGTTATCAAACTGTACTAAGTACTCTCTAGGCATGGTCAACGTTGCTAGTCGTTCACTGTACTTGCCTGAGTTAAGGTAGTTTTCAATCGCGGTGTACTGACCTGGAGAAGATTGCTTTCTGGCAAATGCACCGTTAAGCGCGCCGCGGACCTGTCCTGCTCTCTCTTTAATCGTCATGATCGAGGTTAACGAGTTACCCAACTTGGTGGTTTCCGCATTGGTGACCCCTGATACCAATAGCGAAGCATTATCGATCGCGAGTTGGTTCAGGTTAGAGTAGTAGGCGAAAGGGGATCTTTGTGGTGCTAGTTGGTCAACCTGACTACGAATATCGTTGATTTGAGATAGCTCAGAAAGGATAGTTTGCTTAAGTTTGGTGGCTAAATCAGTCGAGATATAGTGTGGGTTGAATGCCTTAAAAGCAGCAATGTGTTGATCTGCAATGGTTCGTTGAGCTTTGAGTTTAGCAACCTGCTCGGCGGCCCCTTTACTGCCAAGAACACCAGCAGTTAAGCCACGCTCCACGGCAAGATTGTGGGCAAGATTATCGTATAGCAACGTGAGTTGGATGATCTCTTTATCTGTATTAGCCTGTTCCACGGTGTTTTTCTGGCTGAGTGAAAGCTCTACAGCCATCATTAGTGCAAGGATAAGTGGAATACCTGCTAAAACAGTAAATATATGATGAAGCGAGAATTTTTTTAAAAATATCGTCATCAAAGCCTCCTGACAGTATACATCATTTTTTTGTTCAACTAAGTGTATACGAACGGCGTACACTTTTTAGTGATTTACCCCCTATTGTTCTAATTATCCATAGTGGCTTTATGGATAATTCAGAAAATGGATGGTTGTCATAAAAATTTAATCTTTGTATGCATTGTGCATAGCGTGAAATTTCATCATATTGTAATGACTATGTAACAAAAGAGAGAGTGGCCTATGCAGCATCAAGAAATGATTCATCCTTCCAACTTTGGCGTTATCAGCCGTACCTGCCTATTTTCGTTAATCGGAATTGTTTGCGTCTTTAGTATCCTTTAGTTTAGTGGTAAGCCTTGGTTGCTAAGTGATCACTTACTTCATAGATTTCTAAATCAAGGCGCCTCTAGATCCCACCTGATGGCTGTGCTAGTTTCACAGAGACTTATACTGTTAATGGTTTGTATATGTTTTCGCCGTCAATGTTTTCTCACCGCTATGCTGCACTGCCTGACGTTTTTTACACCAAGGTTGTTCCTCAACCGTTAGACAACACACGTTGGGTGGTTTGGAACAGTCATTTTGCTAACCAGTTTGGACTACCTCAACAGGCTCCAGATGGTGAATTGAAACGCTTATTAACTGGCGAGAAGAGTCTGGAAAATACACCCCTGGCGATGAAATATGCGGGACATCAATTTGGTGTCTACAACCCTGATTTGGGCGATGGGCGTGGATTGCTTATCGGGGAATTAACCAATCATCGTGACGAGATATTTGACCTTCATCTTAAAGGTTGCGGTGTAACACCCTATTCGAGAGCGGGAGATGGGCGGGCAGTATTACGCTCAACGATCCGTGAATACCTTTGTAGTGAAGCGATGGCAGGTTTGGGTATACCAACTACGCGAGCATTGGGCATGTTAGTCAGTGATACGCTTGTCTATCGAGATAAAAGCGAGCAGGGCGCGCTGTTACTGCGCATGTCACCGACTCATATCCGTTTTGGTCACTTTGAACACTTCTTCTATAGCGAGCAATTTGACGAATTGAAGCTGCTTGCAGACAAGGTGATAGAGTGGCACTTCTCTTCGGCTTTGGATAGTGAACAGCCTTATCAGGCGATGTTTGAACAGGTTATTGAGCGCACTGCCGAAATGATCGCCTACTGGCAAGCGTATGGTTTTACTCACGGGGTAATGAATACCGATAATATGTCGATTATTGGTGAGACATTTGATTATGGTCCATTTGCCTTTTTAGATGACTACAACCCTGACTACGTATGTAATCACTCCGACTATCAAGGGCGTTATGCTTTCAACCAACAGCCGCGAATTGCGCTGTGGAATTTAACCGCCTTAGCTCATAGCCTGTCGCCGTTGATTTCCAGAGAGATGCTAGAAAAAACCTTAGCGCGTTTTGAACCTTGTTTGGGTCACCACTTTAGTCGTTTAATGCGTGCAAAGTTAGGGATTAACAGCCAGCAACAGAGCGATACGCGCCTGTTTAGCACTATGTTTGATTTGCTGCATAAACAGCAGATTGATTACACGCGTTTTTTACGTGAGCTCTCTTCAATTGATATTGATGGAATTGACAGAGTGCTGGATCTGTTTGCTGACCGACAGCTCGCAACCCAGTGGCTGACTCACTACCTTGAGCGTTGTCAGCAAGAGTTAACCGCTAGCGGAGAAGTGATTTCTGACCGACAACGATGTGAGGCTATGCGCAGGGTTAACCCAAAGTTCATTTTGCGAAACTATCTTGCACAGATAGCGATTGACCAGGCAGAGCTCGGGGATTTCAGTGAAGTACAAAGGTTGTCAGAGCTGCTCAAATACCCGTTTGATGAACAGCCTGAAATGAGCAAATATGCCGACTTACCGCCTGCTTGGGGCAAAGATATGTCGCTCAGTTGTTCTTCCTAGTGTTGTTCACTCCAGACAGACAATTTCTTTTTGAGTAAATCCCGATTGACGGGTTTGGTCAGAAAGTCATTCATGCCCGCTTTTTTACAGGCGTTACGGTCACTTTCCATCGCATTCGCGGTTAACGCTATAATAGGAATGTTTTTGACTTGGTCACCGCTGGCGCCACTTCGTATCCGGTGGGTTGCTTCATACCCGTCCATCACCGGCATTTGACAGTCCATCAAAACAATATCGTAATTAGCATCTCCAGACAGTGCCTCGATAGCCTCTTTACCATTCTCGGCAATGGTACTTTGCAACCCTAGTTTCTGTAAGATGCCGGTTATTACGATCTGATTGACCCGATTATCTTCGACGACGAGTAACTTAAGCTCTGAATCCAATAACACCTCTGGCTCTTTCTCTGGCGCCATCGCAGAGATTAAGTTATGGGTCACGAGCTTATGACCTGGTGAAAAGTCTGGGCTGGCAATCACTTTTAAGGCATTGAACAGATCGTGCGTAGTCGCCGGTTTAACGAAGTAACCGCTAAAGCCAAGTTTTTGGAACTCGTTTTGTTGAGATATCGATTCGATGGAAGTCATCATGATGAGTTTTATCGTTTTGGTGGCCATGTGCTGCTGAAATCTTTTAGATAACTCTATACCGTCAACATCCGGCATCTGCATGTCAACAAAGGCGATATCGAACATGGGTAACTGATCATCATACCTGCGCTGACATAATTCCATAGCCTCTGCAGCAGATGGTGCCGCTATCGCTTTCGCTCCCCAGTACTGCATCTGGCGAACAATGGCTTCGCAGTTAATCGCATTGTCATCAATGACCAAGATTTCCAGCTGCGAAATATCGATGCTTGGAATGACTTGGGTTGCCTGATTAGACTTGCCGACAAATATGTGAAAAGAGAACTCACTGCCCATACCGACTTCACTGGTGACATCGACGTCACCATGCATGATTTGACAGAGCTTTTTGACTATCGCAAGCCCAAGCCCGGTGCCACCGTAGCGTCTCGTGGTGGAAGCATCAACCTGACTAAACTTATCAAACAGAGAGTTAATCCTACTTGAGGGGATACCGATACCTGAGTCTTTAATACTCCCATCAAGTCGCCAAGTGTTTGCATCATGTTCGCTGAGCTTAGCGGTAATCACAACCTCGCCACGTTCGGTAAACTTAAGCGCATTGCTGACCAGATTGGCAAAAATCTGTCTGATTCTGGTGCTGTCACCGAGCACCATTGAGTGTTCAACCTCTATTGTATCGAGAATAATTTCGACATTAGGATTGGTTAAGCTTGCCGCCATCGATTCGGCAAACTCGCCCAGCATATGCCTGAGATTAAAATGTTGCTGCTCCAGTTCGAGCTTATTAGCGTCGATCTTAGAAAAGTCGAGAATGTCATTGAGTAGCGCCAGCAGTGATAAGGCGCTGCTATGAGCAAGATAGGCCTGATGGGACTGCGAGTTATTGAGGTCGTTTTCCAGCAAAAGGTCGAGCATGCCAATAATACCGTTCATCGGTGTACGAATCTCGTGACTCATCACGGCAAGAAATTCACTTTTCGATTTGGCAGCCTGTTCAGCCTGTTCTTTGGCCGTGATTAAGGCCAGTTCAGCTTGTTTCTGGATTGAGATATCCTTGATTAAGCCTGAAAACAGTATCCCATCGGCGGTTTCTACCCGAGCTATCGAGAGCAAAATAGGGAAGGTATGCCCCTGTTTATTGATCGCCTGAAGTTCTCGTCCCAGACGGCCATCCTGATCGGTAACACCAATTATTTTCCCTTTCCCTGTTGCAAGGTATTTTTCGATATGTCCCTGATGTCTGGCGGCTTCAGTTGCAGGCATAAGAACTTCTACCGGCATGCCTATTGCTTCCTGTTCGGTGTAACCAAACATCATTTGTGCGGCTTGGTTAAAGCTGAGAATCCTGCCTTGCTTGTCTATGGTAACAATACCGTCAGCAGCCGTATCTAAGATTGCCTCGAGCTTTTGGCTGAGTAAGGTCTGTGTTTGTTCCGACTGACGCTTTAGGTCGATCTCTTCATCGAGTCGCTGTAGAGAGATGGTGTTGTTTTGTAATTGTTGTAACAGTTGATTTATCGCCGTGACAATAGAGTTCATCTCTCGATTGTTCGATTTGGGCAGCCGATGAGTTTCTCCCTCAGAGCTGAGGGATAAAATATGTTTAGTAAGAGAATCGATTGGCTTAACGATAGAGGCTCTAAGGGTAAACCACATAGAAAATGTCAACAGAGCTGCGGCAATGGCAAAAATTATCATCATGGCCTGCTTAATATCGTCGAGACCTTTCAGTGCTGTTGCTGCATTAAATGTCACCGTGATCAGGTAGTTAGCCTGACTAAAGAACATATTTTTGCTGGCGTCTAGCGTAGCAATATTTGGTGGGACTCTTCCTACCGATGCCTGAGAATATTTACTGACGTCATCGGTAACCGCGATTTGGGAAATCGGGTAATGGGCGGTTTCTAGGCGCGCATACGCGGTGTTGAGCAGTTCAAGCATACTTGCTTGCCAGTCAAACGAGAGTAGAGCCCAGCCGATAACTTTGTCGTCCGCAATGATTGGGCTAACGAACCATTGTGAAACCAGAGTCTCTGTTGGCTTGTTGAGAAAGGGGTCCGGACTCGGTGTGCTAATCACTGTTTCGCGGGTAAATAGTGGCGATAGACGATCGTTGTCAAACACGCCTGACTTCAGCCATCGTTGGCCGTCAAATTGATGATTAAGATAGTCGGTACTGGACACAGAGAAGATATCGCCATCGATATCGATGATGAAGATGTAGTTGATAAACTGGCTGGTTGTTATCGAGTCATCGAGTAGTTGAGTAATTCCCTGATTATCGTCTGATTGTAAGGCCTTGATGATATTGCGATTTTTTGCATTGAGTGTCACAAGTGATGCCATTGTCTGGTTATAACCGTCAATGATCCCTTCCGTTAATTCCAACGAACCACTGAGTTGCTGGTGCAATTTGTCTTTGAGAACCCGCTCCGAAAAACCGACGATATAGCTCCCCGTCCCAGCGAAGATAACCAGAGTTAAAACAATGATAATTAGCAGTAACTTGCGAGTTAGGGTCATCACCAAATTAGTAACCTGTGCTATTGGACTGCAAGGAAAAGGGAGGTGAAAACAACAGTAATGAAGCTAACGAGAAGTGAAAATCGATAGATATTCTCGCCATTGTTTTCATCATAAGCCTAGCCGTAAAAAGAGTTTTTTATTGTTTTAGCTTAGACCCAAAGTTGTATATTAGGAGATTCGACTGTACGATTTTTGTTAATAAGATGTGATGTGAGTCCGCAAGGGGTTCAAATTCTAAGTAATATCTTATAAGAGCATCAATAAGATGTGATTACACTGCACTTTAATTAATTTGGCTTAGTAATAGGTAGTAGGTATATGTCAGCTAAAATTCTCGTAGTCGATGATGATCAAGAGATTTGTGAATTGTTGGAAGAATACCTGACTAAGCAAGGTTATCAGGTTGATGCTGTTAACGACGGTGAGCAGATGAAAGCGACTCTTGAGCAACAGGGGTATCCTGATCTGATTCTTCTCGATGTTATGCTGCCTGGTGATGATGGCTTCACCTTATGTCAGCAAGTGCGCCGTCACTCTTCAGTCCCGATTATCATGCTGACCGCTGTTTCGGATGATACTGACCAAATCATTGGTCTCGAAATCGGCGCCGATGACTATATCGCTAAGCCATTTAATCCTCGTCATCTCAACGCGCGAATTAAAGCTGTGTTGCGTCGAGTGAATGTGTCCGAAGAGTTGCCGGCTAGTGCGACTGCCAAGACGATAGTGTTTGGCGATTGGCAACTGGATCCTTTAGCTCATCGAATTACCCACCTGGAAACCCAACAGTCGCACGACTTATCGGGTAGTGACTTTGCATTGTTGATGCTGTTCCTAAAACGCCCTAATGAAGTATTGGATCGCGATACTATCTCGTTTGCTACTCGTGGCAGAGAAGCGTTGCCGTTCGAACGTGGAATCGATGTTCAGTTGAGCCGTCTGCGTCAAAGGTTAGGCGATAGTGCTCGCTTTCCTCATTACATTAAGACCATGCGTGGCAACGGATATATTCTCGCGGTACCTGTGAGTTATGAGCAATAAAGTTATCTCCTGGTTACGCCAATTCAAGCCTAACTCTCTGGTTAGTCGCACACTTGGTCTGACACTCTTAGCGGTAGTGCTGGCTCAGGGTGTCGCTACAACCATCTGGTATGCCGAGTCGAAACAGAAGGAATTAGCAGGTATTCGCGATGCGTCAGAAAGCATGGCGAATATGTTTGCATCCACGGTTAACTTCTTTCAGTCACTACCAGTCAGATATCGACATATAGTATTGGATCAGATTCGTAATATGGGCGGAACACGCTTTTTCGTCTCTTTTAACAAAGAGCGATTAATTGTCGAGCCGATTGAGGATACGCCATTAAAGCTGGCGTCGCTTAACTCAATCGAAAGTGTCTTGGCTAAAAAGTTGCCTAAGGTGGAGTCGATAGAGGTCGATTTTTCCCACCCAGACAATCTGCGTCTGCTAAAGAATGATATCTATCTGCACGATTTACCTAAGTCATGGGCACATCACACCCTAACGCTTAATCCCATAGATCCACCTATCCTAGTGGTGCAAATTGAGCTCGCCACCCACGAGTGGGTCTATATTGCGGCCTTGTTACCAGCACCTTACGTTACCCTTGATGATACTTTGATTGGCCGCGAGCAAGTGCTGTTTCTGATCTTCTCGACCACGATTTTACTGCTGCTGACTTATTTGCTAGTCCGTCGGCAGGTTAAACCGCTCAAGAGATTGGCCAAGGCTGCCAACGAAATGAGTATGGATATCGATCAGGCTCCGATTAAGGAAGAGGGGGCAAGTGAGCTGGTGACGGCCACTCGTGCTTTCAATCGCATGCAGCAAAGGATTCGACGTTATGTCTCGGATAGAGAACATCTTTTTTCTGCTATCTCCCATGACCTGAAAACCCCGATTACCCGCTTAAGGTTAAGAGCGGAGCTGCTAGAAAGCGATGTAAAGCGCAATAAGTTCAATCGCGACCTTGATGAACTGGAGATGATGGTTAAAGGTGCGCTGCAATGTGTGCGTGATACCGATTTGCACGAGAACAACGCCTATATCGATCTCAACGAAATGATTTTGAGCGTGGTTGAGCCGTTTAATCAGCATCAACAGACGGTTAAGTTTACTCCTTGCGAGATGGAGCCGATTGTCGCTAAGCCATTAGCGATTAAGCGAGTGATTAGTAACCTGGTTGATAATGCCGTTAAGTATGGTCAAAGCGCTGAAATAGAGATTATTACTAACCCTGACTGGATCAGTGTGGTTATCGAAGATCAGGGGCCGGGTATTCCACAAGATAAGTTAGAGGCGGTTTTTGAACCTTACTTCAGGCTGGCGGATGATGACAACGGCCATGGTTTAGGGCTTGGGATCTGCCGCAATATCCTCCACGGACATGGCGGAGATCTCATTATTGATAACTTGCCACGAAAAGGTTTGCGCGCGCAAATCTATATCCCACCGACCTTAGAGGTCTAATGTAACATTGTTGTTACATTGCCTTTACCGTTTGTTTCAATCTAAAAATTCTAATTGGATAGACTCTCAATAGTACAAGCAAGAACGCTTGGGGTCATTGAGCTGTTGGCCTGAATGTCTAATCCAATACATGGAAGATAATAATGAAACTTAATAAAACCCTACTTACCCTTTCTCTCTTGTCTGCTGCTAACGTTGCAAATGCTGGCGAAGTTGAAGTACTTCACTGGTGGACTGCGGGCGGCGAGGCAAAATCTGCGGCGGTTCTTAAAGAGATGCTAGAAGAGCAGAACCATACTTGGAAAGATTTCGCGGTAGCTGGTGGCGGCGGTGAATCTGCGATGACTGTATTGAAAACGCGTGCAGTGTCAGGTAATCCACCATCTGCAGCTCAGATTAAAGGTCATGACATTCAGGAGTGGGGCGGCCTTGGTTTCCTAACGTCTCTTGATAGCACTGGTCAGCAGGAAAAGTGGGATGACATCCTACCTTCAGTGGTTACTAAGGTAATGAAGTTCGATGGCGAGTATGTTGCTGTGCCAGTCAACGTGCACCGTGTGAACTGGATTTGGGCTAACCCTGAAGTACTTAAGAAGTCGGGCGTAGAACTACCAACGACTCTGGATGAGTTCTTCGTTGCTGCAGACAAGATCAAAGCCGCGGGTTATGTACCTCTGGCACACGGTGGTCAGCCTTGGCAGGACGCGACAGTATTTGAAGCGGTTGCACTTGATGTACTTGGCAGTGAAGACTACAACAAAGCATTTGTTGACCTGGATATGAGTGTTCTTTCGGGCGACAAAATGGTTGAGGTATTTACTAAATTCAAGAAGATTCGTGACTACATCGATTCAAACTCTCCGGGTCGTGACTGGAACGTAGCAACATCTATGGTTATCAATGGTGAAGCGGCGATGCAAATCATGGGTGACTGGGCAAAAGGTGAATTTACTGCAGCAGGCAAAGTACCAGGCAAAGACTACATCTGTGCGCCGGCTCCGGGTACTGATGGCCAGTTTACCTTCAACATTGATAGCTTCGCTTTCTTCGAGCTAAGCAACAAAGACAACCAAAAAGCGCAGCAAGATCTTGCTCGTACCATCCTGACTAAAGATTTCCAGGAAGTATTCAACCTCAACAAAGGTTCGATTCCGGTTCGTCTAGATATGGATATGTCGAAATTTGACCAGTGTGCACTGGATTCAATGGCAACCTTCAAAGCAAGTGCTAAGTCTGGTGACCTGGTGCCAAGTATGGCTCACGGTCTATCGACTACCAGCTATGCGCAAGGTGCTATCTATGACGTAGTAACAAACTTCTTCAATGATGACAGCGCGGATCCAAAGCAAGCAGCTCAAAAACTTGCTAAGGCCGTTAAAGCAGCAATTTAAACTTCGCTAGTTTAAGTACACCCCCAAAGGGCAGGCAGGCTTGTGGGGAGCCTGTCTGCCCTTTTCTCTATTACCTGATCAGGATTTTGATTTGGGTCTTATGACGTAAGGACTCGTTATGGAGCATGTTGTCAATCGGTCTGATAAGAAGTCACAAGCAAAGGTTAACCTTGGCGACCGACTTCAGCATTGGCTACCGAAAATCGTTCTTGCCCCGACTGTTCTTGTAACTGTGGTATGTATCTATGGTTACATCTTCTGGACGGCGGCACTTTCAATGACCAACTCGCGCTTTCTGCCAAGCTTTAACTTTGTGGGCTTTGCTCAGTATGAAAAGCTGATGGAAAACGACCGTTGGATCACTTCAATCACTAACCTAGGTATCTTCGGCCTGCTGTTTATGCTGGTGGCAATTGGTTTAGGATTGGCTTTAGCTATCTTCCTTGATCAGAATATCCGTCAGGAAGGGGCGATCCGTACCATCTATCTCTATCCAATGGCGTTGTCCTTCATCGTGACAGGTACGGCGTGGAAGTGGATCCTTAACCCTGGATTGGGTATCGAAAAACTAATGCGGGACTGGGGCTTTACCGAGTTCGAATTCGATTGGCTGGTGAACTCCGATATGTCGGTTTATACCCTGGTCATTGCGGCGGTGTGGCAGTCTTCAGGCTTTGTTATGGCGATGTTTTTAGCCGGCCTGCGTGGTATTGACTCATCGATCATCAAAGCGGCGCAAATTGACGGCGCAAGCTTACCAACCATTTACTGGCAAATTATCATGCCGTGTCTGCGTCCGGTGTTTTTCAGTGCGGTGATTATCACTTCGCACATTGCAATCAAGAGCTTTGACCTGGTAACAGCGATGACCGCTGGCGGGCCGGGCTACTCATCAGATCTACCTGCACTATTTATGTATGCACACTCATTTACTCGTGGTCAGATTGGCCTTGGTGCGGCGAGTGCGATGATGATGCTAGCAGGTATCTTAGCCATCTTAGTACCTTATCTGTACTCAGAACTTAGGGAGAAAAAATCATGATGCGTAGTGTGAATTTCTCTCGACTATTTATCTATTCGACACTGGTGTTCTTCTGTCTGGTTTACCTGATGCCACTGTTCGTAATGTTCATTACCTCATTTAAAACCTTGCCGGACATTAAAGCGGGTAATTTAATGAGTTTACCTACTGAGTGGGTGTTCGACGCTTGGTTTAAAGCATGGGACAGTGCTTGTACCGGGGTTAAGTGTGAAGGTGTTAAAGGTTACTTCTGGAACTCTTTCCAGATGGTTATTCCAGCAGTTGCTATCTCAACTCTATTGGGAGCGTTTAATGGTTACGTTGTGACCAAATGGCAATTCCGTGGTTCTAATCTGTTCTTCAGCCTATTGTTGTTCGGTTGTTTCATTCCGTTCCAGGTCATTCTTCTGCCAATGGCTGCAGTACTTGGCAAGTTAGGTTTGGCGAATACCACTGCTGGACTAGTGATTGTTCACGTTATCTACGGTATGGCGTTTACGACACTGTTCTTCCGCAACTTCTATATCAGTATCCCTGACGAGCTGGTTAAAGCGGCTAAGTTGGATGGTGCAGGCTTCTTCACGATTTTCTTCAAGATTCTGTTACCGATCTCAACGCCAATCATCATGGTGACGGTGATCTGGCAGTTCACAGCGATTTGGAATGACTTCCTGTTTGGGGTGGTTTATTCAGGCTCAGAAACTCAACCAATAACCGTTGCGCTCAATAACTTGGTTAACACCAGTACTGGTGTCAAAGAGTACAACGTTGATATGGCAGCAGCGATTATCGCGGCGCTACCAACACTATTAGTTTATGTATTAGCAGGAAAATACTTTGTTCGCGGCCTCACGGCTGGGTCGGTAAAAGGATAATTATCATGGCAACACTCGAACTTAAACAGATCCGTAAAACCTACCCGAAAGCGGAGCAAGAGACCTTAAAGGGTATCGACATTAACATTGATTCAGGCGAGTTCCTGATCCTGGTTGGGCCTTCGGGTTGTGGTAAATCTACCTTGATGAATACCATTGCCGGCCTTGAAAACATCAGCTCTGGTGAGATTGTTATCGACGGTAATGACGTATCAGAGGTTGAACCGAAAGACCGTGATATTGCGATGGTATTCCAGTCTTACGCCCTGTACCCGAATATGACAGTTCGCGGCAACATCGAGTTTGGTCTGAAGATCCGCAAGATGCCGAAGGAGGAGATTGATGCTGAAGTTGAGCGCGTTGCGGCAATGCTGCAAATTGATCACCTGTTAGATCGTAAACCTTCTCAGTTGTCTGGTGGTCAACGTCAGCGTGTCGCGATGGGTCGTGCACTTGCACGTCGCCCTAAGCTTTACTTATTTGATGAACCGCTATCAAACCTGGATGCCAAATTGCGTGTGGAAATGCGTCACCAGATTAAGCGCCTTCACCAGCAGCTTAATACGACGATCGTTTATGTTACTCACGATCAGATTGAAGCTATGACCCTGGCTGATCGTATTGCGGTAATGAAAGATGGTGAACTGCAGCAGTTAGGTACACCACAGGAGATCTACAACAAGCCAAACAATATGTTTGTAGCTGGCTTTATGGGCTCTCCATCAATGAACTTTATTAAGACCATGGTTGATTTAGATGCTCAGGATAACCCGGTGATTAAGGTTAAGGGCAGTAACGGTCAGGAACATCACATTAATCTGCCAGCATCTATGCGTGAGCAAGATGGCAAAGAGGTCGTGATTGGTCTGCGTCCTGAGCACATTACTGACAGTGAGAATCAGGAATCACAGGCGACGACTAAGCTTGACTTGATGCTTGAAGTGCTAGAGCCAACTGGGCCTGACACAATCGCAATGATTAAAGTAAATGAACAAGAGGTGGCTTGTCGTTTATCTCCTGAGTTTGATGTAACTGCAGGTCAGATAGCACCTTTGCACTTTGACTTATCAAAGGCAGTGTTCTTTGATGCCGCGACAGAGCAACGTATTGAGTTCCATTAATCTCTATTTTGTTGATAATGTTATTAGTAATTTGAGTGTGGTGGACTATGCTTAGAGACATAGCATGAAATAAGAGTCATGCATCAATGAGTGGGGATGGGCAATTTCGTCTCCTTATTGTCCATCTCATCTCTTAGTAGCAAAAAAATGGCAGCCTTAGGCTGCCATTTGTTTTTTATTCTGCGCGTTTGTTAAATATGTGTGAATTCACCCGTTACGGAAAATAGAGTGGGTGGAAATCTACCCATTTTTTCAAGAAGTGTGATTTAGAAACTAGCCAAATATTTAGGTGGTGAAGTTAAGTTTTTGATTAATTTGAAATTAACCTGATTTTTGAAAGTTGGCTTAGTTATTGCCCTTATAAATATATCAACACCCAGTGATGGGGTTGTTCATTTAACAAGGAGAATAATAATGTTTAAGCCATTGACCCTACTATCTGCATCTATTCTTGCTGTGACCAGTTTTAACGCTGCGGCGAACTGTGATCCGGGTGAAACCGTTATCAAATTCAGTCACGTAACGAATACAGATAAACACCCGAAAGGTATCGCGGCTTCATTACTTGAAAAACGTGTGAACGAAGAGATGAACGGTAAAGTTTGTATGCAGGTTTTCCCGAACTCTACTCTATATGATGATAACAAAGTTCTAGAAGCTCTTCTTAACGGTGATGTGCAACTTGCTGCCCCTTCTCTGTCAAAGTTTGAAAAGTTCACGAAAAAATACCGTATCTTCGATCTACCTTTCCTGTTTGAAGACGTTGAGGCGGTTGACCGTTTCCAAAACTCAGAGTCTGGTGAAAAGCTGAAAAATGCGATGAAGCGTCGTGGCTTGCAAGGTCTGGCGTTCTGGCACAATGGCATGAAGCAGATGTCTGCTAACAAGCCTCTGCTAACTCCTGAAGATGCAAAAGGTCTGAAATTCCGTGTTCAGGCGTCTGACGTTCTTGTTGCTCAGTTCGAACAGCTAGGTGCTAACCCTCAGAAGATGTCTTTCAAAGAAGTTTACGGTGGTCTGCAGACTAAAGTTATCGATGGTCAAGAGAACACCTGGTCAAACATCTACGGTAAGAAATTCTTCGAAGTACAGGACGGTATTACTGAAACTAACCACGGTATTCTTGATTACCTAGTTGTTACTTCAAACGACTTCTGGAAGGGTCTGCCTAAAGACCAGCGTGAACAGCTAAACACGATTATCCAGGAAGTTACGGCTACACGTAATGCTGAGTCTTCACGCGTTAACCTTGCGAACAAAAATAACATCATCGAAGCAGGTGGTGAGGTTCGTACTCTGACTGCTGAACAGCGTCAACAGTGGGTAACAGCACTTCAACCAGTATGGCAGAAGTTCGAAAAAGATATCGGTTCTGACCTAATTGAAGCGGCACTAGCTTCAAATAAATAATAACAATTTCCCCTAACCTTTTTGGCCCTCTTAATACCTCAACTCTTCTCGGGGTATATCGGGGAGAGGGCCTTTCTTTTCTTGTGAGAAAGTGAAGTAACTTATGGAACAGTCTATATTTGCCAGAATTGGCAAGGTGACAGACGCAGTAGAAGAAACTCTGATTGCGTTCTTTTTGGGAGCAATGACCCTGCTCACCTTCGCTAATGTCATATTCCGTTACGTGTTTAATGACAACATCCTATGGGCTCTTGAACTAACAGTGTTCATGTTTGCCTGGATGGTGTTAGTCGGAGCTTCATATGGCGTGAAAAAACACTTCCACATCGGTGTTGATGTCATTATTAACCTCGCACCAGAGCGTCTGCGTAAAGTCTACGCAATGATCGCGGCTGCATGTTGTCTGGCATTTTCTATCTTGCTATTGATTGGTTCGTGGAACTACTGGTATCCATTTGCGACTGAACGCGCATGGTATGAAACAGACGATATTCCGATGCCAGAGATGCTGCAGTTTTTGTCTGACTGGTTAAATGAAGGTGAGCGTTACGAGAAACTACCACGCTTCATTCCATATATGGCACTGCCGATTGGTATGGCATTACTCACTTTCCGCTTTGCTCAAATCACTGTGCAAATTGTTACTGGCAAGTTGGATCGTCTCATCGCAGGTCACGAGGCTGAAGAAGAGTTAGAAGCTCTTAAAGAAGAACTCAAAGACGCTGGCGAAGTGATGGAGCCAAAGAACAATAACAACCACAGCAAGGAGGGCTAAGCCATGGAAATTCTATTTTTATTCGTCATGGTGATTGGCTTCATGCTTATTGGTGTGCCGATCGCTATCTCACTCGGTTTATCGAGTATTATTTTCCTGATGATGCATTCAGATGCGTCATTGGCTTCAGTGGCACAGACACTTTTTAATGCCTTTGCTGGCCACTACACGCTACTCGCGATCCCGTTCTTCATTCTGGCTTCTAGCTTCATGTCTACTGGTGGTGTGGCTAAACGTATTATCCGTTTCGCAATTGCTATGGTTGGCTGGTTCCGTGGTGGTCTGGCAATGGCATCTGTTGTTGCTTGTATGATGTTTGCAGCACTATCAGGTTCATCGCCGGCAACGGTAGTGGCGATTGGTAGTATTGTTATCGCGGGTATGATCAAAAACGGTTACTCAAAAGACTTTGCTGCAGGCGTTATCTGTAACGCGGGTACGCTAGGTATCCTGATCCCGCCATCGATTGTTATGGTTGTATACGCGGCGGCAACGGACGTCTCTGTTGGGCGTATGTTCCTTGGTGGTGTTATCCCGGGCCTATTGGCTGGTGTAATGCTGATGATCGCTATCTACATTGCAGCTCGTGTTAAGAATCTGCCAAAACAACCATTTGTTGGTTGGAAAGAGATGTTCGATTCAGCGAAAGATGCAAGCTGGGGCCTACTGCTCGTCGTTATTATCCTTGGTGGTATCTATGGTGGTATCTTCACTCCAACTGAAGCGGCAGCCGTTGCAGCAGTATACTCGTTCCTGATCGCTAACTTTATCTACAAAGATATGGGGCCATTTGCAGATAAGGAAAATACCAAACCAGCATTGGTAAAAATCGTGCAGGCGTTTGTTCATAAAGATACTAAACACACGCTTTACGAAGCAGGTAAGTTGACTATCATGCTGCTGTTTATCATTGCAAACGCACTGATCCTTAAGCACGTACTGACCGAAGAGCGCATTCCTCAGATGATTACGGAATCTATGCTATCTGCTGGTCTTGGTCCGATTACCTTCCTGATTGTAGTTAACGTACTACTGTTGATCGGTGGTCAGTTTATGGAACCATCTGGTCTGCTAATCATCGTTGCACCTCTGGTATTCCCAATCGCTATCGCACTGGGTATCGACCCGATTCACCTGGGTATTATGATGGTAGTGAACATGGAGATTGGTATGATTACTCCGCCTGTCGGACTCAACCTGTTTGTTACCGCCGGTGTTGCTAAGATGTCGATGATGCAGGTGGTCAAGGCTGCACTGCCGTGGGTAGGGGTGATGTTCCTGTTCCTCATTATCGTTACTTACGTACCTTGGGTGTCGACCTGGCTGCCAACGACTCTGATGGGACCTGAGATAATCACCAAGTAACCTCATCGCGAGATATAAAAAGGCCCGGATAAGTCATTATCCGGGCCTTTTGTTTTATGGACAGTGGTTGAGTTAATTTAATAACTCGTGGTTATCATTTCCTTTTGATAAGACAAAGATACGTCGCCTAACATGAATAAAAGGTGAATGTTTTATTCACTTTTGTAATTGCTTTTGTCCAGTCCATGTTTTTGCATCTTGTCGTAGAGTGTTTTACGTGCCAGTTGCAGGCGATCCATGGTCTTCTTGATACTGCCGTTGCACTGGTTAAGCGCTTGTTCGATCAAACTTTTCTCAAACTCTGCCATTTGGTCAGCTAAACTCATCTCGCGGCTTTCTGTTGTAGGGTCGGATCCAAATTGAGAGAGCCGTCCTAGCAGGACGAAACGTTCAGCTGCGTTTCTCAACTCACGAACATTGCCCGGCCAGTCATGGCTCATCAACTGATGGATTTGCTGAGTTTCAATCGCGGGAGCAGATTTGCCATAGCGCGATGCTGCGACCAACAAGAAGTGGTGGAATAGGGTAGGAATATCTTCCTTGCGCTGTCTTAGTGGCGGAAGATCTAACGTGACGACATTAAGGCGGTAGTAGAGATCTTCACGAAAAGTCCCTTCTGCGGCGGCTTGTTTGAGGTCGACCTTGGTCGCGGCAATAACACGTATATCTATCGGGACCAACTCATTCGAGCCGACTCGTTCGATAACTCTCTCCTGCAAAACGCGTAGCAGGCGAATCTGCGCCTGCAGTGGCATGGACTCAATTTCGTCGAGGAACAGAGTGCCCCCTTGAGCGTGTTCAAATTTACCGACACGTTTGGCATCTGCTCCGGTAAACGCTCCTTTCTCATGGCCGTAGAGTTCGCTCTCGATTAAATTCTCCGGCACAGCGCCACAGTTAATGGCAACAAAATTATTGTCACGGCGCGGGCTCTGTTCATGAATAGAGCGAGCAAAAAGCTCTTTACCTGTCCCGGTTTCACCAAACAGTAATATATCGGCATTGGTGTCAGCGATATGGACAATGGTGTCTCGCAAAACCTGTATAGATGGCGTATCACCAATAATTCTTGGCCCAAGAGTCTGGCTGGCTTTAAGGCTACGCTTTAACTCTTGATTTTCTAGCGTCAATTCACGTTTATCCAGAGCTCGTCTGGTGGTGTCGATTAGGCGATCTATCGGGAATGGTTTCTCAATAAAGTCGTATGCTCCGTTGCGCAGCGCGTTGACCGCCATTGAGATATCGCCATGCCCGGTAATGAGTATGACTGGAACATCTGGATCCTGATGCAGGATGCTGGCAAGCATATTTTCACCGGATAGGCCGGGTAGGCAGATATCGGTAATTACTACTTTAGGCAGGCCGTCACTTTTAATCGCTAGCAAGGCGTCTTCCGCATTGGCGAAAAAGCGCGCGCTTATATCTTCAAGCTCAAAACTTTGTTCAATCGCGAGGCGAATATCGCTTTCATCATCGATGAAGATAACGTCGTACATCTTTATTCCTTGATTAGGCTTCTACCGGTAGGGTTATCACAAATCGCGCTCCGCCAAGTGGTGAATCTGCGATATCGAGAGTGCCTCCCATTGCCTGGGTGATTTGTTGTGAAATCGAAAGTCCCAGCCCGAGTCCATTTTTTTTGGTTGTATAGAAAGGTTCAAACAACTGATGCTGTTCACTATAAGCGATACCCGGACCATTATCATCGACGAAAATAGCAATATGGGAGTCAGAAACGGTCGCTGAGATCTCGATGGTGCGCTGATCTTGCTGCTCGAGAGCTTGCATCGCATTAGTGACAAGGTTGATCAGGACCTGTTCGAACTGAATAGGGTTGAGTTCAACGTTAGGCAGTTGTTGCTCGAGGTCGAGTCTGAGATCAACTTGCTTAGCTTTGCATTGAGCGGCTAACAGCTCTTTTGCAGACAAAATCAGTGGCTTGATATCCAGCTTACTGACTTCGTTACTATCGCTTTTACGGGTAAAAGAACGCAGTTGATTACTGATTTTTGCCATACGATCTGTCAGAGCCGAAATACGCGATAGATTGTCATCGACCCGTTCATAACTTTGCCTGGCCAAAAAACGTTTTCCATTGTCAGCGAAACTACGAATTGCCGCTAAAGGATTGTTGAGTTCGTGACTAATGCTCGCCGACATTTGGCCTAACACCGCGAGTTTAGCTGCCTGAATCAGTTCATCCTGAGTCTGACGTAACGCCTGCTCAGTCTTAGTCCTTTCACTGATCTCAGCTTGAAGCTCGGAAGTTCGTTCCATAACCAGAAATTCAAGCTTCTGTTTGGCTTCAGACTGCAGTTGTTCGAACTGACGTTTTTTTAATTGGCGTTGGTAAGCCAAAGCAAACGAGAGGTAAGCAATGACAAACATCAGACTGAGTACCAGTGAGAAGCTGAGCGTTGTCCAAAGTAAGTTCACTTTAGATGTCAGCACTCGCAGGGTTAGGTTATGTTTATCGAGCGGACGTGATGAAACCAGATAATCATGCTCAAACCCCGGTAAAGCGGGATTTCTCAGATGGGAATGCTCCTGAGATAAATCGCCAGCGAGGCCAAAAGACCGAATCGGTGTATCGAGATACTGGCGACTGTTGAGTATCGACTGACGGGTAGACTCGGATAACGTGGTCAGGCTTTTAAACAACCAGCTCTCGTTACTCGACATGAAAATAACATTGTTGCTGTCAGTAGCAACGAAGGTATTGGTCTTATTCTGCCAGTTGGCTTCAATGGCGGTCAGGTCCATTTTGATGACGATGACGCCGATGATTTCCGCCGCATAGGTTACCGGATAGGAAAAATAGTAACCCCGTTGCTTTGAACTCGAACCAAGGGCGAAATATTGGCTAGGCTTGCCTTGAATGGCATTAGAGAAGTAGGGGCGCCAGGCATAGTTTCGACCGACAAAGGAGCGTTCTAAGTTCCAGTTACTTGAGGCGATAGTATTGCCAAACTCATCAAGTAGATAAGCATCAGTAGACTGAATGGTTTGATTGATGTGTTGCAGATAGCGATTAGTCAGCTCAATTTGTGCTGAATTATCCGGTGACTGCAACGCAGAAATTAACTCACTGTCTTTGGCGATTAACTGTGGCAAGTGGGCATACTTGTCCAGTTTACTGGAAATAAACTCCGCGAAACGTTCGAGTTGCTCTTTATGCGTAGCGAGAAGGCTGGTCTCACTTGAATTCCAAACCCAGCTTGAACCACCAATTACCGCAAATACGTACAGAACAAGCAGATAAAACTTACCTCGTCGATACGTCAACATGATCATCCTTGCCAAACATCTTTAATCAGCTATAGCGTAAAGGTTTTTGTTACAAATGTGTTTATTCATCTTGGTAAACTGAGCGCTAAAACCGGACTTAGATCGACTTTTAATCTTTAATTGAAAAAAAACGTTAGTTTCCATTGAAAAAGACATTAATGTCCCCATTTCTGGAAACAAAGGCTGCTATATTGGTGTTTTTTTTAGCAGTTAAGTGAGTTTTTAGGGTAATCCCTCAGCGATCGTAGGGTTCGGCTCGACAGCTATCGATCTGCTCGGTAGAATGCTGCGTCTGAATTTTATCTTGAGGCTAATCGGAGATACCTTTAACGGGCACTGTTCGAAAAGATATCGCTAATTAGTCCGATAGTTGATTTGTTCGATTATCGATACTCGGTTTATAAAAGAGTACTCACAGAGTACAAACAAGGATGGGTCCTGTTCGAACTAGGATAGGGCACATAAGCTCAGTTATCTGAGCCAGTTTTGAGGTTAATGAATAATGCAAGTTACTGTTGAAACGCTAGAGGGCCTAGAGCGCCGTCTAAACATTACTGTTCCTGCTGCAAACATCGAAGATGCTGTTACAGCTGAACTACGCAACATCGCAAAAAACCGTCGTTTCGATGGTTTCCGTAAAGGCAAAGTGCCTCTAAAAATGGTTGCGAAGATGTACGGCAAAGCAGTACGTCAAGACGTAATGGGTGAAGTAATGCAACGTCACTTCATCGAAGCGATTGTTAAAGAGAAAATCAACCCAGCAGGCGCACCTACTTTCGCACCAGTTGAAGGTAAAGAAGGTGAAGACCTAGTATTTAACGCAACTTTTGAAGTTTACCCAGAAGTTGAGCTAAAAGGTCTAGAGAACATCACTGTTGAAAAACCAACAACTGAAGTTCAAGACGCAGACGTTGAAGAGATGATCGACACTCTACGTAAACAGCAAGCAACTTGGGCTGAAGTTGAAGAAGCTGCTGAAGAAGGTAAGCGTGCAACAATCGACTTCGTTGGTTCTATCGACGGCGAAGAGTTCGAAGGCGGTAAAGCTGAGAACTTCCCTCTAGAAATGGGTGCTGGTCGCATGATCCCTGGTTTTGAAGACGGTATCGCAGGTAAGACTGCTGGTATGGAATTCGAAATCGACGTGACTTTCCCAGAAGATTACCACGCAGAGAACCTAAAAGGTAAAGCTGCTAAATTCGCTATCAAAGTAAACAAAGTTGAAGCTCGTGAGCTTCCAGAACTAAACGACGAGTTCGTTTCTAAGTTCGGTGTTGCTGAAGGTGGTGTTGAAGCTCTTAAAGCTGAAGTTCGTAAGAACATGCAGCGTGAGCTTAAGCAAGCTGTTAAGAACCGCATCAAAGAGCAAGCTATCGACGGTCTAGTTAAAGAAAACGAAATCGACGTACCTTCTGCTCTTATCGATCAAGAAATCGGTACTCTACGTCAGCAAGCTGCACAACGTTTCGGTGGTAACCCAGAAGCTGCACAGCAACTTCCACGTGAACTATTCGAAGAGCAAGCTAAGCGTCGCGTAGTAGTAGGTCTTCTACTAGGTGAAGTAATCAAGTCTGAAGAGCTAAAAGCTGACGACGAGAAAGTTAAAGCTCTAATCGAAGAGATGGCAACTGCTTACGAAGATCCAGCAGAAGTTGTTTCTTACTACGAGCAAAACGAGCAGATGATGAACAACATGCGTAACGTTGCTCTAGAAGAGCAAGCGATCGACGCTATCATCGCTAAAGCTCAGGTTACTGAAAAAGAAGTTAGCTTCAACGAGCTAATGAACCAGCAACCAGCTGCTTAATAAGCAATATCTTGCGTAGAAGGTTGACGAAGCGTTAACTATTCTGCTAACAATGGTCCGTATGATATTTATCATCCGGGCCATTTATTTTAGGGACATAAGAATATGAGCTACCAAGAAAAAAATGCAATGTCGCCAATTCTAGACGCGCTAGTACCAATGGTGGTTGAACAAACTTCCCGTGGTGAACGTTCTTACGATATTTATTCTCGTTTGCTCAAGGAGCGCATCATCTTTCTGACAGGCCAGGTCGAAGACCACATGGCTAATCTGGTTGTAGCGCAACTGCTATTCCTCGAGTCAGAGAATCCTGATAAAGATATTTTCCTTTACATTAACTCGCCGGGCGGCAGCGTAACTGCGGGTATGTCGATTTACGACACAATGCAGTTCATCAAACCGAATGTTAGTACTGTGTGTATGGGTCAAGCGTGTTCAATGGGCGCGTTCCTGCTAGCTGGTGGTGCACCAGGTAAGCGTCACGTGCTACCAAACTCACGAGTTATGATTCACCAACCGCTAGGTGGTTTCCAGGGCCAGGCATCTGATATTCAGATCCATGCTCAAGAGATTCTGACTATCAAGCAAAAGCTAAACAAGCTGCTTGCAGAACACACTGGTCAGCCACTAGAAGTGATTGAGCGCGATACAGATCGTGATAACTTTATGTCTGCAGATCAAGCTGTAGAGTACGGTTTGGTTGACTCTGTATTAAACCACCGCGGTGAATAATTGATAGCAATTGTTTAGCGCAATTCGGTTTAAATTGATATACACTCAAATCATATGAGTAAAGGCTAAGAGGTTAGCGAATGACAGATAAAAGCAAAGAGAGCGGTAGTAGTAAGCTTCTTTACTGCTCTTTCTGCGGCAAAAGCCAGCACGAAGTTCGCAAGCTGATCGCCGGTCCATCCGTCTATATTTGTGATGAATGTGTCGATCTATGTAACGACATCATTCGTGAAGAGATCAAAGATGTTCTGCCGAAGAAGCAGTCTGAAGCACTACCAGTGCCAAGAGACATTCGTGCGCATCTTGATGACTACGTGATAGGCCAAGATTACGCTAAAAAAGTGTTAGCAGTAGCCGTTTATAACCACTATAAGCGTTTACGTAACGGAGATACGACGAGTGAAGGTGTCGAGCTTGGCAAGAGTAACATCTTGTTAATTGGCCCTACTGGTAGTGGTAAGACACTACTAGCTGAAACACTAGCTCGTTTCCTAGATGTACCGTTCACTATGGCTGACGCAACTACGCTGACTGAAGCGGGTTACGTTGGTGAAGATGTTGAAAACATCATCCAGAAACTTCTGCAGAAATGTGATTACGACGTAGCGAAAGCTGAACGTGGTATCGTGTACATCGATGAAATCGACAAGATTTCTCGTAAAGCTGAAAACCCATCAATCACGCGTGACGTGTCTGGTGAAGGTGTTCAGCAGGCGCTATTGAAACTTATCGAAGGTACGGTTGCATCGGTTCCACCACAAGGTGGTCGTAAGCATCCACAACAAGAGTTCCTACAGGTAGATACATCTAAGATTCTATTTATCTGTGGTGGTGCTTTTGCTGGCCTGGATAAGGTTATCGAACAGCGAGTAGCAACAGGTACAGGTATTGGTTTTGGTGCGGAAGTTCGCTCCAAAGACGAAACTAAGACGGTTGGCGAACTGTTTATGCAGGTAGAGCCAGAAGACTTAGTGAAATACGGTCTGATCCCTGAGTTCATTGGTCGTTTACCAGTGACAACTACCTTGACTGAACTGGACGAAGACGCACTGATTCAGATTCTGTGTGAGCCGAAGAACGCCCTTACTAAGCAGTATGCAGCGCTATTCGAGCTAGAAAACTCAGAACTTGAGTTCCGTGAAGACGCACTACGTGCAATCGCTAAGAAAGCGATGGAGCGTAAAACAGGTGCTCGTGGTCTGCGTTCAATCCTCGAAGGTGTTCTACTAGAAACTATGTACGAACTGCCATCTATGGAAGACGTAAGCAAGGTTGTGATTGATGAGTCAGTAATTAAGGGTGAGTCTGAACCACTACTTATTTACAGCAACTCGGACAATCAAGCTGCGGGCGCTGAATCATAATCTGATTCACAGAAATTGAAGTAGATAGAAAGGGGGTAATCAATTACTCCCTTTTTTTTATTCTTTCATTGAATCCAACCAATTAGCCCCCATATACTGCTCATAGGACTAAGCGGAAGAGAGAAGAATATGAACTTGGAACGTTCCGAACGTATCGAGATCCCCGTACTACCTCTAAGAGATGTAGTCGTTTACCCGCATATGGTAATTCCACTGTTTGTTGGCCGTGAAAAATCTATTGCCTGCCTTGAAGCAGCAATGGACAACAACAAACAAGTGTTATTGGTAGCGCAGAAAGAAGCGGATACCGATGAACCGACTCAAGGCGACATGTTTGATGTTGGTACCGTTGCGACTATCCTTCAACTATTAAAGCTGCCAGATGGTACGGTAAAAGTACTTGTTGAAGGTCAGCAACGTGCTCGAATTAACCACTTTATCGAAAACGAATTTTTCTTTGCTGACGCTGAATATCTAACGACTGAAGAGTTAGATGAGCGTGAGCAAGAAGTCATTGTCCGTAGCGCAATTAACCAGTTTGAAGGCTTTATCAAGCTCAACAAAAAGATCCCACCAGAAGTACTGACGTCTCTGAATGGGATTGATGAAGCGGCACGCCTTGCTGATACCATCGCTGCACATATGCCACTTAAACTGGCTGATAAGCAGGCTGTTCTAGAGCTGCTAGACGTAACTGAGCGTCTGGAGTTCCTGATGGGACAGATGGAATCAGAAATCGACCTGCTGCAAGTTGAAAAACGCATTCGTACCCGCGTTAAAAAGCAGATGGAAAAATCTCAGCGCGAGTACTATCTGAATGAGCAAATGAAAGCGATTCAGAAAGAGCTTGGTGAAAGTGAAGATGGCGTTGACGAGTTTGAAACTCTGAAACAGAAAATCATCGACTCTAAAATGCCTCAAGAAGCGCGTGACAAGACTGAACAAGAGCTACAAAAGCTTAAGATGATGTCGCCAATGTCTGCTGAAGCGACCGTTGTTCGTGGCTACATTGACTGGATGCTGGGTGTCCCATGGAACAAACGTTCTAAGGTTAAGAAAAACCTGGCTAAAGCCGAAGAGATCCTAAACGAAGATCACTACGGTCTAGAGCGTGTTAAAGAACGTATCCTTGAGTACTTAGCGGTTCAGAACCGTATCAATAAGCTTAAGGGGCCAATTCTGTGTCTAGTCGGTCCTCCAGGTGTAGGTAAAACCTCGCTAGGTCGCTCTATCGCAGCGGCAACAGGGCGTAAATACACCCGTATGGCACTGGGTGGTGTACGTGATGAAGCGGAAATCCGCGGTCACCGTCGTACTTACATTGGTTCAATGCCGGGTAAGCTAATTCAGAAAATGTCTAAAGTTGGTGTAAAGAACCCACTGTTCCTGCTGGATGAGATCGACAAGATGTCTTCAGATATGCGCGGTGATCCTTCTTCTGCACTGCTAGAGGTTCTGGACCCAGAGCAAAACAACGCGTTTAACGACCATTATCTGGAAGTGGATTACGATCTGTCAGATGTCATGTTTGTCGCGACGTCTAACTCGATGAACATTCCGGGCCCACTACTGGACCGTATGGAAGTCATTCGCCTGTCAGGCTACACAGAAGACGAAAAGCTTAATATTGCTAAACGTCACCTGGTTGATAAGCAAATCCAACGCAACGGCCTGAAAGCCGGCGAGATTGTCATCGAAGATTCAGCAATCATCGGCATTATCCGTTACTACACACGTGAAGCGGGTGTACGTAGCTTAGAGCGTGAAATCTCTAAGATCTGTCGTAAAGCGGTTAAGAACATCCTGCTTGATAGTGACCTTAAGACGGTGACGGTCAACATGGAAAACCTTAAAGAGTACTTAGGTGTTCAACGCCACGACTATGGTAAAGCAGACGACAGTAACCGCATTGGTCAGGTAACAGGTCTGGCGTGGACAGAAGTGGGCGGTGATCTGCTTACTATTGAAACCGAAGCGATGCCGGGTAAAGGCAAGCTGACTCAGACTGGTTCTCTTGGCGATGTAATGCAAGAGTCGATTCAGGCGGCAATGACAGTCGTGCGTTCTCGTGCCGAAAAACTGGGTATCAACTCAGATTTCTACGAGAAGCGTGACATTCACGTGCACGTTCCTGAAGGGGCGACACCTAAAGACGGCCCAAGTGCGGGTATCGCTATGTGTACTGCTCTGGTTTCTAGCCTGACGGGTAACCCAGTAAAAGCTGAAGTGGCGATGACAGGTGAAATCACTCTACGCGGTGAAGTTTTACCTATCGGTGGCTTGAAAGAAAAGCTGCTTGCAGCACACCGTGGTGGCATCAAAACAGTACTGATTCCTAAAGATAATGAGCGTGATTTAGAGGAAATTCCTGACAATGTCATCGCTGATCTGAAGGTGATTCCAGTGCAATGGATCGATGAAGTACTGAAAGTTGCACTAGAAAAAGAACCGTCTGGTGTAGAGTTTGCTGTAGCAAAATAGTGATGTGCAGCAAAAATAAGTAAAAGATTACGCTGATAAGTACAAAAATGCTTGTCAGCGTTTTTTTTGGACGCTAACGTTATCGACGATAGCTACAAGCCTTGTAACACAAGGGTTTGTCGCGAATTTGAAACGAAATGGAACGTAAAGCTGCCATAAAAATACAAACAGGCAGCGCAAAGGGGAATCACAGTGAATAAAACACAATTAGTAGAAAAAATCGCAGAAAATGCAGATCTATCTAAAGCATCTGCTGGTCGTGCTCTAGATGCATTCATCGAAGCAGTAGGTGACACTCTACAGTCTGGTGATCAAGTTGCTCTAGTTGGCTTTGGTACTTTCAGTGTTCGTACTCGCGCAGCACGTACAGGTCGTAACCCTAAGACTGGTGAAGAGATTCAAATCGCAGAAGCTAAGGTTCCTGCATTCAAAGCTGGTAAAGCTCTGAAAGATTCTTGTAACTAATAAAAAATCGCCTCAAGAGGTGATTTTTTCGAACCTTTTTAAATTATGCGCATCATACTGATGCGCATTTCTTTTTCTGGTATTATCGCGCTATTCAATTTTTTAATTATGAAATGTACCGAACTCACTAATCAGTGTGATTAAGTGCGGTACATCAGCGGAGAGTAGTTTAAGTATGATGGACCGATTACGCGAAGGCGTTAACAGCATCGCGGTTAAAATTATCCTAGGGCTTATCATCCTATCTTTCGTATTTGCAGGTGTTGGTAGTTACATCGTTGGTGGCTCAAATAACTCTGCTGCAAAAGTAGGCAATGTTGAAATTGGTCGTGGTGAGTTTGAACAGGCTTACCAAAATGAACGTAATCGCATGCAAGCTCAGCTTGGTGATTACTTCTCTAATCTACTGGCTGATCCAAGCTATGTAGAATCTTTCCGTAAATCAGTTCTTGATCGTATGGTCAATGACCTTCTTCTAGAACAGCACGCAGAGTCACTAGGCCTACGTGTAAGCGATTCGCAAGTTCGTACGCTAATCCTAGAAATGCCTCAGTTCCAAGTTGACGGCAAATTTGATCAAGAGATCTATCAGACTGCACTGCGTCGTGCTGGTTTCTCGGCAGAAAGCTTTGCTGAGTACCTACGCCGTGACCTAGTTCGTAACCAACTGATGACTGCGATTCAAGGTAGTGATTTCGCGCTACCAGGCGAAGTAGAAGCTCAAAGCAAGCTGCTAACGCAAACTCGTGACATTAAGAAGGTAACTCTTTCTCTGGCAGATTTTGCAGCGAAAGCAGAACTATCTGAACAAGAAATCAGTGACTACTATCAACAAAACCCTGAGCGCTACACTCGTCCAGAGCAAGTGAAAGTGGCTTATGTTGAACTGTCGGCTCAGCAACTAAAAGAGAACATCGAGATTTCTGACGAGCAGGCTGAGAAGTACTACCAAGAGCATATCGATAAATACTCTTCAGAAGAGCAGCGTCGTGTTAGTCATATCCTGATTGAAGGTGATGACCAGGCTAAGGCACAAGCTATTCTGGACGAACTAAACGCAGGTGCAGACTTCGCTACTCTTGCGGAAGAGAAATCTGACGACTTTGGCAGTGCATCAGAAGGTGGTTCTCTAGGTTGGATCGAACGCGATGTAATGGACCCTTCATTCGAAGAAGCGGCATTTGCTCTGACTAAGGTTGGTGAAACAACAGGTCTGGTTAAATCCGATTTCGGTTACCACATCATCAAGCTTGATGAACTAAAAGATTCAGTTGCTAAGCCTTACCAAGAGGTTGCAGCGGAAATCAAGCAAGAGCTAAAAGATCAGCAAGCAATCGACCAATACTACGAGCTTCAGAGTGAGCTAGAAAAGGTAGCGTTTGAGTACCCTGATTCATTGGACGACGCAGCGAAAGCAATCAATGCTGAAATCCATACTACCGACTTCATCTCTCAAGTAGATGCACCAGAGCTTCTTAAAACACCAGCTGTGCTGCAAGCGATTGTTAGCCCGGAAGTGAAAGAAGATGGTCTGAACTCAGAAGTCATTGAAGTTGCTCCGGAGCACGTGATTGTAGTGCGCGTTGAAGATAGCCGTGACGAAACTGTATTGCCACTTGAGCAAGTTCGCTCTGATGTGACTAAAGCGCTGGCTAATGTCAAAGGTGAACAAACTGCTATTGAACTAGCGCAAAACCTGGTTGCAGAGTTAAAAGAGGGCAAACAGGATCTGTTGTCTGAAAGCGGTTTGGCATTTGGCGAAACAGAAACTCTTGATCGCAGCTCTCCATTAGCAGACGTTGTGTTCTCTATGGTTAAACCAGTTGATGGTGGCGTAGGCTTCGCTCAAGCGAAAGACCTTAACGGTGACATCGTTGTGGTTGAACTGACTAAGGTTGCTTCTGATTTTGATCCACAATACAACCAACAGATTGGTGCTCAGCTATCACAAGTGAATGCTCAGCAAGATCTGACAGGTTTAATCAGCATCCTACGCAAGACAATTGATATTGAATACTATGTTGTGACTCAATAATTAGTCGCGATGTAATTGATATATCTATCCGAACGGACTGCCTTGGCAGTCCGTTTTGTTTTAGAACTTAAGTTATTTTTTTAATTTTGATAGTGGTTAAGCTGACTGCACTATCAAGACAACAAGGAAATAACTATGCTTAAAAAGCTGGTCCTCGCGACACTTCTATTATGTTTCAACCCTTATACTTTCGCTGAAGAAGGCAAAGTGGATCCCCAGTATCAGGGCATTGAAATCACGGTAAACATCAATCAGGCGAGTGCAGAAGAGATTGCAGATTTACTGATTGGGATTGGATTACAGAAGGCGCAAGCGATTGTTGAGTATCGTCAACAGAATGGTGAGTTTAAAAGCGCTGACGAATTGGCAAAAGTGAAAGGGATCGGCACTGCAATTGTCGATAAAAACCGCGAGCGAATTCTTCTTTGAACCCCTTTAAGAGCGCTTGGCGCTCTTTTTTTCATTTCAATAAAATCCTTCCTAGAACCTCTGGTCGTTTCGCTCTATAATTCCACGCCGAAACAAGGTCAATGCGCAGAGCTTTGATCAGTAACCAACATGGAGTAAAACATGTCGTCTCATACACCGGTAGTAACCGTTGATGGACCAAGTGGTGCTGGAAAGGGCACACTTTGTATGCTGCTAGCAAAAAAATTAGGGTTTCATTTATTAGACTCGGGAGCGATTTATCGCGTTCTTGCTCTAGCTGCAATTCATCATGGTGTCGATCTTGAGTCGGAAGATGCACTGGTTCCTTTAGCAACGCATTTGGACGTTCAGTTTATTGCTGAAGGTGACCTGGTTAAAGTTATTCTCGAAGGTGAAGATGTTTCTGGAGAGCTTCGCAAAGAAGAGACGGGTATGGCTGCGTCAAAAGTCGCTGCTCTTCCGCGTGTTCGTGAAGCACTTCTCCGTCGTCAGCGTGCATTTGCTGAAGGTCAGGGCTTAGTGGCTGATGGCCGTGATATGGGAACAGTTGTCTTCCCACAAGCAGAGGTTAAGATCTTTCTTGATGCAAGTGCTGAAGAGCGAGCGAACCGCCGCCTTAAACAGTTGCAAGGCAAGGGGTTAGATGTTAAATTTGACGACCTTTTGAGCGAGATCCAAGAGCGTGACGACCGAGATCGTAACCGCCCAGTAGCGCCATTACGCCCTGCTGAGGATGCGCTATTGCTAGATTCTACTACGATGAGTATCGACGAAGTGGTAGAAAAGGCACTACAATATATCGAATCTAAGCTAGTAGCTTAGGCTGCTAGGTAAGAACGTTGGTCGCAAGGATGATGACCGGCGAAGTTAATAACCCCATGTGGTAGGACACCCGTGGACGTTTAATTTATTGAAGATTAAATAATGACTGAATCTTTTGCTCAACTCTTTGAAGAGTTTCTAAACG
>ENA-OWNT01000915-OWNT01000915.1-seawater-metagenome-genome-assembly--contig:-NODE-915-length-47912-cov-5.332706_pt1 | contig 47912 bp, 35 predicted proteins | sample MGYA00238136_ERZ651165 | MGnify/ENA primary metagenome ERZ651165 (study PRJEB26861, sample SAMN08777766) | seawater metagenome | isolation source: coastal seawater | place: USA: Florida | collected... | reverse complement strand
ATGCTGAACGACCACGAACGGACCCCGTCCCCACCCCACGGCGAGCGCCTGCGGGTCAGCGAATTGATGGAGCTGGTCGGCAAGGCCGACCGGGTCCTGTCCGGTGTGCTCGACGCGGACAGCCCCACGGAGCTACCGGCGGACGAGCTCGGCGACCTGCTTGCGCGCCTGCGGGACGCGGTCGACGAGGACGCTGGCTGAGCCCGCCTCGACCACCGCAGGCCTGAACGTGGAGCGCCCCGGACGTCGTCGACGTCCGGGGTGCTCTGGTTGATGTCCGATCCGGTCGCGGGGTCTCAGAGCCTGTGCAGGAATCCCCCGTGCCGCTGGGTCGTCTCCGGAGTCGTCCTGGCAAGGCGCCGCGACGACGCGTATGGAGCGATACTCGGAGGAGAGGCAACGCCGCCAAGGCGGCTCCAGGGGCGGTCCAGTGGTGCGGGGGATTCCATCACGGCCTCTCAGGCTTGGACTTCGTCGGCGCCCAGGCGGGTCACGCGCAGGACCTCGTCGAACTGGGTCCGACCGTGCAGCACGCCGCCGTGCTCGAGGAACTCCTCCCCGTGATCGGACGTGAGGACGATCCGCGTCGCGTCGCGCAGGCCGAGCTCGTCGAGCTTCGCGAGCAGCCGCCCGAGCCCGTCGTCCCACTGCCGGATCCCGGGCTGACCCTGACCCTGTACTCGGACGAGGACAGCGACGAGGGGCTGGAGCAGGAGGTCGAGTGGGGCGAGTTCTGCGGGCTGGTGCGCGCCCCGGAGGCCACCGGCCCGGGCGGCGCGGCCACCCCCGCCTGGTCCCCTGTCGGCGCCGGCGGCGCCACCGGGCTGGTGCTGGAGTACGACGCGGCCTCGGTCAGCGAGGAGACCCTGCCCCTTCGCACAGATGGCGTGCACCACCCGCGGGCCCATGCCCTGTACGCCGCAGCAGGTGCCTACCTGAAGGGTGCGCGCACGCAGCCGCAGACGCAATAGGGGGGACGGCCCCCCGCATTGGAGGCCGACTGTGTCGAGGTTGAGGTTGCGCGTCCGGACCGGAGTCCGCGACCCGGCCATGCTGCCCTCCGACGGCGACGATGCCCTCGGTGAGGCCATGTTCGATCACCTGCGACGCACGGCCGAGCGCAAGGGTCCCCCCCGTCCTGCCCTGGTGGCTCTCACCAGTGGACAGGTGGAACAGTTCGACGTCGCGGCCGTCCACAAGAACCCCGAGCCCACCCGCTCTCGGCTGATGGCAGCGATCGCGGGTCGCCCCGACCTCGAGTGCGGCGCCCTGGCCGGCACCATGCAGCTCACCCGGGGCCGCAACCAGAGGCACCGCGCGCTGATGGTGTTCATCGAGTGGCCCGACAACCGCTGGTGGACCGCCTGGCAGCTCCTGGATGCCGACGGCAAGCCCGTCGAAGGCGAGCCGGTCATCCGACGCGCAGTCGACGGCTGGCCCCGTCCACGCGGCGTGGGCGGGTGGTTTGCGCGCTGCCGCCGAGAGCAGCTCCACCTCAATGTCCACCGCAGTGCTGCACCCGACGTCCCCCAGGCTGGCCTCAACCTCGTCCACTGAAGCCGACACACGGCCTACAATCGGCCGCCGTCCACGGAGCCTCGCGTGCCGCTCGTCAACCTGCCGCCAGACGTCGTCCGGGTGTTGTCGTTCCACGGCCCCGTGGAGGTCTTTGCGGCAGGCGCGAGCCCTCCTGCGGTCGAAAAGGTCGCGTGCGCCCCCTTTGACGACCACCTCATCCTGTTCTTGAGGCCAGGAGGGGCCGTAGAGAAGGCGCTGGGCTGGAACGTCCAGATCGACGTGCAGGCCCGCCGTTCCGACGGAGAACACGACTACTCGCTGCGCATGGTGGGACATGCCCATCCAGGGGTCCGGGTCACGCGCATGCCGGAGCGACAGTCACTGGAGCCCTGGCTGGCCGATGGCACCAACCCGGGCAGCGTGCTGGCCACCCCATTCGTGCCAGAGCGCATCGAGTTCGTGCGCACGGAAGGCGACCAGAAGGTCCGCTACCACGGCCCCACCCCGGCTGGAAAGACCACGCCGAAGCCCATCGTGCGCTGGCTTCGCACCGCCACCTCGGGCAGCGCCGGCCTCGGTGCCGGGGCCGCCATCGTGCTGCCCTTCATCTGGCTCGGCTACCTCGGCGCCGACTACCCCGCGCGGCCCATCGCCACGCCGCTCACCGTGTTCGGCTCACTGAGCCTCATCATGGGCACCCGGCTCATCGTGGTCCACTTCGCGTATGAGGCCTGGCGGGCTGCCCGAGTGCCCATCGAGGAGTCGGGACTGGTGGGGAAGGGGCTGGTGCCAGCCCGACTCAGCGTGCGGGTCGGACTCGTGCTGGTGCTGTTCGGCGTGCTGTGCGCCGTGTCGGCCTGGCTGCAGTGGGACACCCAGCTCGCCCTTGTGCTCCTTTGCAGCAACCTAGCCTGGATCTTCGGGCCCGCCTGGGCCGTTCACCTGGCCACATCGAAGGCTGGGCACAGCCGAGCGGATTAGCCTCACACCCAATGGCGCCGCGAAGCCCGCGGTCTGCCCCGCCCCAGGTGGTATCGATGTCGGTCGAATTGAGTGGGAACAGCCCGGCTGCCCTCACTGCCGGCATCCTGCTGCTGTCACGCGCACGCCAGTTCGGCACCCGGCTGCAGGTCTCCGTGCTGGGCGACCCCAGCGAGATCACGCCTGTGCGCGGCCCCGCCCTCGTCCACAGCGCCGTGCTCGCCTCCTGCGGGGTCGGTCGGCGTCCTGACGGAGGTGCGGCCGTCATCGTGCCCGGCCCCGCCGAAGACCCCCTCGCGGTCAGCCTGTCCCCAGAGGGCCTCGGGCCGTGGTTCACCGTCGACCGCCGTGGGGTCGGGGAGCACCCAGCCACCCAGGCGACCGTGCGCATGTGCCGCAGCGCCGACCCCGAAGCTCGCCGGCTCGGCCGTGAGCTGCTGCAGGCCTTGCGCGGACTCGGCTGCATTCCCGAGCCCGCGGTGCTCGACCTCGCCCTTCAGGCCCCCGTGTCCGCCTACCACCGGGTCGCCGTGGGCCTGCGCGCCGGTCGGGCGCTCCACGGACGCACCCACGCGCCCGTCCACACGTTCTTGGAAGTCCGCCAGGACACCCTCGCAGACGTCGTTCAGAGCCCCTGCGCGCTCGCCGATCTCCAGGCGGCGGCGGCCGATGGTCGGCTCGACATGCTGCTGTCCCGCCTCGGTCCCTCCGTGCGGGCTGCGACCACCAGCTGGACCCACGCCATGCTGCGCCGGGCGCCCACCGATCCCGATGCCGCCACCCTGGTCGCCGCGGTTCTCGAGACCATCGCCCCCGTGGTCACGCTGCCGAGCCCCGTGGTGCTGCCGGCCGTCCACCCCGCCGCCGACTCCGTGGCTTGCGCCCTGCCCACCGCCATCGGTGCAATGCCCACAGGCAACGATGACGACGCAGCACGCGGCCTTGTCGAGACCTTCCAGTTCCTGGGTGGACGCTTCGTCTCCACAGCCCGCTTCCCGGTGGTGGTGCCCGGCGATCCAGCTCCGAAGGCTCGCCTCGACCGCTGGAAGTGGTTCTGCACTTCGGCCCGGTCCGCTGCCGACACCGCCGATGCGCTCTGGCGCCGCGTGGTCGACCCCGTCCAGTAGACACCCGCTCCAGGTGCTGCGCTGGCTTGGCGCACAGGGTCGCATCTGCTACTGTCTGTCGATTGACCTTGCTTCCTATTTGGCGGACACCCACGTCGCGTCCAACTTCTCCTGGCCGGGTCAGCGCGCACGCGTCGGGAGCATCTGTGAATGACCGCAATCGAGACGGCGGAGGCCAGCCCGGCCCCGGCGCTCGTCGACGCCGACGCAGGCCCGACGACGCCCGGCGGACCGACCCTCGCCGCAGGGGCAGACGCCGCAGAGGTGGCGCGCCCCCCGACATCCTCTACCACGCCACTTCCCTCGGCCGCATCGACAAAGCCCTCGCACGCGGCATTGTCGAGGTCCGAGGCGGTCGCCCCGTCTTCCTGTCCCGCCACGAAGGGCAGGCCTGGCAGGTAGCGCACCGCTCGCTTTCGGAGCCGGCCGTCCTCTACGTCGACGTGTCCCGCGCCCGGCGAGATGGCTGCTTCTTCGAGCGCAACTCCCAGGGGCTCTGGCAGACCCGAGCCATTCCCGTTCGCCACGTCCTCAACCTCGCCGACGGCTTCGCCGAGCAGGTGTCCGCGGGCGGCATCCCGATCTGGTATGGCCCCGAGGGCCCCAGGCTGGCCCTGATTCGGGTGCAGCGCCGCAGCGGCACGAGCTGGGAGGTCGCCAAAGGCAAGCTGGAGCCCGGCGAGTCCCCCGAGCGCGCGGCGGTGCGTGAGGTGCGCGAAGAAATGGGCTGTCCCCAGCTTCCGCTGCGCATCACAAAGAGCCTGGGCTTCATCCGCTACGGCTTCCACACGCCGGATGGCTGCCCCCGCCTGAAGACGCTCCACATGTACCTCATGGTCACGCCGGAGCGATGCACGGAGTTCGCGCCCTCCCGCCGCGAAGGCATCCTTGATGTGCAGTGGTTCGAGCCTGAAGAGGCGGCGCGTGTCTGCAACCACCGCAGCCTCCGGCCGCTGATGCGCACCCTGCGCGACGCACTGATGAGCGAAGCCTCTGCCAATGGCGCACCCGCAGAGCCCGTCCCCGCACCTGATCTCGCCCCGCCCTTGCCCCCTCCGGTTCCCCAGGTCGACGCCGTCCCCTTGGCGGAGTGAGCCGCGATGCCGGCCGGTCGAAGCTGGTTCAAGGTCCACGCCAGGGTGGTACACGCTCAGGCCGAGCGGTCCATCGCAGACCTCCGCAATCCAGAGAACACCGCAGCACTCCTCGATCTCGCCACCGTCGGGATGGACGGCACCACCCTGCGGCACACGCTGCGCGCCGAAGCCGATCTGCTCTCCGACCGGTTGTCGGCGCAAGCAGACGCCTCGGCCTGGGTAGACGAGGCCCGGGCGGAGGTGCGGCAGCTCTGCACCGCCTGCTTCGAGTGGCGAAAGCGCCTGTTTTCGCGCCTACGATATGCGGCGACCTGTGGCGCAGATCCAGACGGCAGCTTCCCGCGCACCTTCGGCTACCGAAAGCTCCCGAGAGCGCGAGCACGCGGCATTCTCAACGAGTTCCCCGCGCTGTTCGAAGCGCTGTCCAGCCAAGAGGCGACGCTGCGCCCCCACGGTGTGAACCTCGGCTTTCTCGACGAGGGCCAGCTGCACCTGCAGCGCCTGCAAGCGGCCCAAGGCGACCTCGACGACGCACTGGCCACGAGAAAGCAGGCCACGGCCGCCGTGAAGGCCTCCCACGGCGTGCTGCGCGACCTGCTGCTTCGCCTCACCGCCGCAGACGAGGCTGCCGCCTTGGAGTTCGGCCGGCCGCCCCGCTTCCGACTCACCCTGCTGGCGCCTACCCCTTCGTCTGGTGGGCCCGCAGAGTGACCACCTTGCCGTCTTTGGTGCGGATGGTGACCTTGTCGCGCTTGTTGTCGTAGAGCGGGGTGTCGCTGCCGAGGTAGACGGCGATCTGGCCGCTGGGGTCGGCGCGGTGGGTGCCCTTGCCCGAGTGGATCTTCACGGTGTGGCCCGCCGGCAGGGACACCGCCGGCAGATCGAACTTGTCGCCGGACAGGTTCTCGATGGTGAAGCCGGACAGGTCGATGGGCTGACTCGTGATGTTGCACACGCGAAGGTACTCGCCGTTGACGTGCTTGGCGTCGTCGCCCTTGCCGTTGGCGTGGAAGCTCGTGATGTGGAGTGCGCCAGCGTACTCGTCGAGCGACCAGATGCCGAGCTTCTTCGACCGGGCCTCATCCTGGGCGGCAAGCAGTGCAGCGGGGTCGAGGTCGTCGGGGGGGATGATGAAGACGTGGGCGAGGCCGCGCTCGAGCAAGTGGATGCTGAGGTCGCTCTCCTCGGTGCGGATGCCGGCCACCAGACGACCGTAGCCATCGCGCTTGTCGCCGGGCCCGTACACCAGGGTGACGCGTTGGCCCATCAGCAGCTTGCTTGCACTGTCGCGGGCGTCGATGCCGAAGGCCTCCGCGGGGCGGAGCTCGGGTGTGTTGACCCAGCGCAAGCGCACCTTGTCGCCGCTGGCGAGGGTGACCGTGTCGCCGTCATAGACCTTGACCACCTTGCCGCTGTCAGGCGCGGGGGCGGACGGGTCGGTGCCCCCAGCAAGGGCCGGGGAGGACAGCAAGGTGGCCGCCACGAAGGTGAGGCGAGTCAGAAGGGACATCCGGGCACTCCAATGCGCAAGGGTGCAGGCGGGACGGGGCCTCAACGCGTCGCGGTGGCTGCGGAGTCCAGTCGGCGCACCTGCCACAGAAGATACACGTCGTCGGGGGACAGTCGGGCTGCGCGCCGGGCAGCATCGCGGGCGGTGTCGAGATCACCGCGTGCTTCGGCCACCACAGCGAAGGTGTCGAGGAAGTCGGAGCGGGCAGGCTCGGCCTCCACGGCGCGCTGGATGGCTTCCCAGGCCTGGTCGAGGTCGGCGCCCACAAGCCCGGAATACCAGGCGATGCAGTTGTCGTGGCTCGCTCCTTCGTCGGCGCGAGAACAGTCCCGCGCTTCGCCCTGGTCGCGCAGACCGACCGCCTCCTGGCCCTGACCCGCGATGGCATAGGCCGCCGCCACGAAGTCGAGGGGACCGTCTCCCGGGTGCAGGCGAGCCACCGCCCGGTCGATGTCCGCGAGCGCCAGGTCGGCCAGCTCGGCTTTGCGTGCGGTCCAGGCATACAGCCACGGGGTGTAGGGACCCGAGGGGTAGAGGTCGAGGCGCCGGCGGAAGTGGGTGAGGGCGGCAGCGGTGTCGCCCTCTCGGCTGGCCACCCAGGCTCTCCGAAGGAGCTGTCCGTCGGGGTCCTCGGCAATTCGGTTCGCTTCGGCCAGCGCGCGACGGGCCCGCGCGAAGTCGTCGTTGGCCACCGCCGCATCCGCGAGGGCCACATGGGCGGCGGACTTGTCGGGACGCGCATTCACTGCGGCTTCTGCGAGGTCCAGCGCAGCGGCGGACTCGCCCTTGAGCCAGAGGCTGTTCACCACCGTGACCACTGCCCGCTGGTCGACCAGGTCAGCGGGCTGCAGACCAGTGAGAACATCGTCTGCGGCGTCGGGATCACCGTTCGCACGGAGCAGCCTGGCGGCGAGCACGACCGACTCGAGGTCTTCGGGGTGCCGCTCGACGTGGGTGGACAGCAGCGACAGCGCGTCGTCGGCCCGGTCGAGTGCGACGAGGTAGCGCGCCCTCTGCCGCAGCTCCTCGTTGGTGGTGGGTCGGCGGGCGTGCATCAGCGCCCAGGTGTGGATGTCCTGCGCGCGGGCGTCTCGCTCCGTGGGCAACAGCGCCATGCGGCGACCCGGAAAGTCGAGCACCAGGCGGTGTTCGTCGAACAGCTTGTGCCCGATGAGGCCGGGCATGTCGGGGGGCGCAAAGCCACCCTGGGCGCGGTAGTCGATCCAGCGGGCGTCGAAGCTCTCCTCGACCAAGACATCACCCAGCACCACGCCTTCGAGGGACAGGCGTCGGGTGGTGCGCAAGAAGCTGCTCACGGGCAGCGAGTCATCCGCGCCGATTCCGAAGATGGGCTCGATGCCGGTCGTGGCGAGCTCCGCCAAGCCCGTGGCGACCTCGGGGTTGCCCGCCAGCACGATGTCGTAGGCACCGGTGTCGACCTCGAGCTCCCAGGGGACGCGGCGGGTGCCCTCGGGGGCAGCGGGGTCGGTCACCACCAGCTCGGCCGCCACGCGCGTGTGTCCCCGGCTCATGTACATGGGCAGGGCCTCGGCGAGGTCGTCGGGTGGCATCATGCCGGGGCGGTACAGCTCCAGCACATTGGCGGGGTAGTCGATGGCGAGCTGGAACTGCTGCCACACGTTTGCGCCGAGAATGCCCGCCACGGGCACCAGTCCTGCGTGGTCGGGCACGCCTGGTACGCCGACTGCGAAGTCCACGCCATGCACGTCGAAGGGGCCGAGCTCCACGACGTCCACCCGCACTGCAGACCATCGCGCGACCCGTCCCCCCATGCCGGCCACGCCCCCACGCTGGGGAATCGGCTGCAGACCAAGCTCCTCGGCCACCGCGGAGGACATGGCGGAGATGTCGGCCCCAGTGTCGAGCAGGAACATGCGCGACACACCGTCACCGAGGTCGGCCTCCACGTAGAGCTTCACGCCGTCGGGACGCGGCCTCCACAGGTCGAGCTCTGCCTTCTTCGCCCCGGGCGCCAGTCCGACCCCGGGGAGCGGGCGCTTCATGCAGCCCACGGCAGCCGTCCCCACCATCCACAACAGACCGAGTCCAGACCACAGCCGCGTCGCTCGCATGGGCTCCCAGGCCGGCCCACGCAGTCACACGCTCCAGCCGGTCCGCAGCCCTAACGCGCAGGCCTGTCCCCAGAAGCGGAGCCCCCAAGAGTGCGCGCGCCCGGTTCCGACCAGATGGCCAGGACCGGGCGCGAGACCCTGCGGCAAAGCACGCGGGACCTACTCCATGATGGGGTCGTCGCTGACCACCACCTGGAGGATGTAGCGGTCCATGCCTTCGTTGCCGGACAGGCCGCTCATGCCGCCCTCGGGCTCGACCACGATGTAGATGCCATCGGGGTCGTCGCTGATCTCGACGTCGGTGAGAACCGGGTCGGCGCCGCTGTTGAAGTCGTTGGTGGTGGCTTCTGCCAGCAGGGTCTCGCCATCGGAGGCGTAGACCGACACCTTGCCGTCGACGCCCCAGCCGTACTGCTCGCTGAACACGAAGACCGAGACGTTCTTGCCGTCGAGGCCGCCCACCGAGCTGGAGGACACGCGCCAGCTGTCGAGCAGGTCGCCGTCGTCGAGGGTGTTTCCGATGCGACCCGAGTAGCCCGAGCCGTCGGTGAACTCGTCGAGGGCGATGTCGCCGCCGAAGTCGACCGTGCCGGTGTCGTTGTCGGTCTCGATGATGCCGAGGGTGTCGTAGTAGGCGCCAGTGGTGCCGATGTAGCCGGTGCCGATGCCCTCAGCGCCGCCCACGTCTTCCACGGTCACGTAGTAGGTCGTGTCGGTGCCGTGGTGCTCGAGGTAGGCCATGACGCCGACGTCGTTGAGCGACGGGTAGTAGTTGTAGTGCTGGCGGAAGTCGACGTGGTACCAGGCATCCTGGCTGGTGGCCAACAGGTTCCAGTCCTCGTCGTAGAACGACATCTCGATGTCGCCCGCCGCACGGTAGCCATCCCACAGGTTGTAGGCGTAGTAGAGGCCGTCGTAGTCGACCGAGTCGCCCTCATCGGGGGGGCTGATGGTGATGGGGTAGATGTCGATGTCGCCGGGACCATCGGAGTTGCCGAGCCACATGCCGCGCTCCTCGATGATGGGGTCGAGCACGTACTGGTAGTTGCCATCCACCGTCACCCATGCGAGAGCGTCGTCGGGGTCGTCGTTCTCGGGCTCAGGGTCGTAGTCGTCGGAGTTGAACCACCAGCCGTAGAGCTCGTAGTCCCAGCCCGCGCCGCCGTTGGCCGAGGAGTCGGGGTCCCAGTCGCCCCACTCCAGCACCTCCAGGTAGAACACGCCGTCGACGTCGGAGGTGAAGAACAGCGACGAGTCGGTCTCGGCCAGTCGATAGGGCATGTCGTCGTTCTGAGCGACCATGTTGCCGTCCTGGTCGTACAGACGCAGCACGGTGTCGGGCTCGCCGTCCTCGTCGTAGACGTAGGAGGAGATCCACACGAGGACGTCCATGCCCTGCACGACCTCGATCTCGTAGAAGTCGCGGTCACCGGGAGAGTCGATGCCGTCGGCGATGCCGAAGCCGCCGTCGGTGATGAGACCGTCGATGGGGTAGGCGCTCTCGATGGAGTCGCCCACCGCGTCGCCGCCGCCGCTGCCGCCGTCATCGCCGGAGCCACCGTCGTCGCCCGAGCCGCCGTCGTCGCCCGAGCCGCTGCCGCTGCCGCCACCCGAGCCGTCGCCACCGGTGCCCTCGAAGCCGTCTTCGCCTTCGCTGTCCTCGATGGTCTTGTCGCCTTCGCAGCCCGTGACCGCGACCGACGCGAGGGCGAGAGCCGCGAGAAGGGCGCTCCTGCCGACAAAGTGAGCCATGTTGTCCTCCTACATCCGAAAAACTCGCGCACCAGGGCGCGACCGGCGGAGTGTAGAGGGGCAGTTGGCCCGCCGCAAGGGCGATTGCGGGCCCAGGCACCGGATTCACATGTTGCGCCGGTAGCGTCCCCCGACCTCGTACAGCGCCCGCGAGATCTCGCCGAGGGTGCACACCTTCACAGTGTCCATCAGCGCATCGAAGATGTTGTCTCCCGACAGAGCGACCTCTTGAAGGCGGGCCAGCGCAGCCCCGCTCCGGTCGGCGTTTCGCTCCTGGAAGGCCCTGCGAGACGCGATGGCGTACTGCTTTTCGGTCTCGGTGGCCCGAATGACCTCCCGCGGCAGGATGGTGGGGCTGCCCTTGGCGTCGAGGAAGGTGTTGACGCCGATGATGGGCAGCTCGCCGGTGTGCTTGCGGGTCTCGTAGAGCAGCGACTCCTCCTGGATGCGGGACCGCTGGTACATGCGCTCCATGGCGCCCAGCACGCCGCCACGGTCGGAGATGCGCCGGAACTCGGTGAGCACGGCCTCCTCGACGAGGTCGGTGAGTTCGTCGACGATGAAGCTGCCCTGCAGCGGGTTCTCGTTGGTGGCCAGCCCGAGCTCGCGGTTGATGACGAGCTGGATGGCGAGGGCCCGGCGCACGCTCTCCTCGGTGGGCGTGGTGATGGCCTCATCGTAGGCGTTGGTGTGCAGGGAGTTGCAGTTGTCGTTGATGGCGACCAGCGCCTGCAGCGTGGTGCGGATGTCGTTGAACGCGATTTCCTGGGCGTGCAGCGACCGGCCGCTTGTCTGGATGTGGTACTTCAGCTTCTGGCTTCGGGCGTTGCCGCCGTACTTCTCGCGAATCGCCTTGGCCCAGATGCGGCGGGCCACCCTGCCGATGACGGTGTACTCGGGGTCCATGCCGTTGGAGAAGAAGAACGACAGGTTCGGCGCGAAGCTGTCGATGTGCATGCCGCGGCTGAGGTAGTACTCCACGAAGGTGAAGCCGTTCGCCAGCGTGAAGGCGAGCTGGGTGATGGGGTTCGCGCCCGCTTCGGCGATGTGGTAGCCGCTGATGCTCACCGAGTAGAAATTCCGCACGGCGTGGTCGACGAAGTACTGCTGAATGTCGCCCTGCATGCGGAGCGCGAACTCGGTGGAGAAGATGCAGGTGTTCTGGGCCTGGTCCTCTTTGAGGATGTCGGCCTGCACGGTGCCGCGCACCCGCTTGATGGTGTCCGCCGCGATGCGGGCGTAGACGTCGGCGTCGAGCACCTGGTCCCCTGACACCCCGAGGAGGGCGAGGCCCAGGCCGTCGTTGCTGTCGGGAAGGTCGCCCTGGTAGGTGGGACGGGGGAGTCCACGCTCGGCATAGAGGGCGTCGATGCGCGCCTGAACACCGTCCTCCAGGCCATTTTCAACAATGTGGCGCTCGCACTGCTGGTCGATGGCGGCGTTGAGGAAGAAGGCCAGCACGATGGGTGCCGGACCGTTGATGGTCATCGACACGCTGGTGCGCTTGTCCGCCAGATCGAAGCCGCTGTAGAGCTTCTTGGCGTCGTCGAGGCTGCACACCGACACACCCGAGTTTCCTACCTTGCCGTAGATGTCTGGCCGTGGGTCGGGGTCCTCGCCGTAGAGGGTGACGGAGTCGAAAGCGGTGGACAGACGCTTGGCGAGACCGCCCTTGCTCACGTAGTGGAAGCGCTTGTTGGTGCGCTCCGGGCCGCCTTCACCGGCGAACATACGGGCGGGGTCCTCGCCGACGCGCTTGAGGGGGAAGACCCCCGCGGCGAAGGGGAACTCGCCGGGCAGGTTCTCGTGCATGCGCCAGCTGAGCAGGTCGCCCCAGTCGGTGAAGCGGGGGAGGGCGACTCTGGGGACCCTGGTGCCCGACAGGCTCTCGCGAACGAGGGGCTGGGTGAGGGTGCGTCCGCGGACCTCGAAGCGGTAGACATCGGCCTTGTAGCGCGCGACCTCGGCCGGCCAGGAGGACAGCAGGTCGCGGCAGTCGGGGTTCAGGCGGTCGCGAAGGTGGTTGTAGCGCCGGACCAGGTCGTGCACGACATCGCTGTCGCCGTCGTGCGTGGACAGCAGAGCCGTGGGCAGCTCGGCGGCGTCCCCGTCGGTCCCCCGGATGGCGGCCACGGCCCCCTGCAGCTGGAACAAGCGCCGTGCGATGGCGGACTGCGCCTCCACATGGTCGCCGTACCGGTCGATGCACTCGCTGATCTCGGCGAGGTAGCGGGCCCGCTCGGGGTCGAGAAGCCCCGGCCGCTTGCCCTGCACATCGAAGCTCGCGGCCGCTTCATCCGTGCCGCTGGACCACACCCGCACCCGGCGCATCAGCTCGCCATACAGCGCGCTCACGCCGGCGTCCGCGAACTGGCTGGCGATGGTGCCGAAGACCGGAAGCTGCGAAAGCTCCGTCTCCCAGGCGTTCTTGTTGCGCCGCACCTGCTTGCGCACATCGCGCAGGGCATCCTCGGCGCCGCGCTTGTCGAACTTGTTGATGGCGATGACGTCGGCGTAGTCGAGCATGTCGATCTTTTCGAGCTGGGTCGCGGCGCCGTATTCCGAGGTCATCACGTACAGCGACAGGTCGGCGTGGTCGACGATGCCGGTGTCAGACTGGCCGATACCGCTGCTCTCGAGGATGACGAGGTCGTGGCCTGCTGCCTTGCACAGCTCCACGGCGTCCTTCACGCTCGCCGACAGGGACAGGTGGGCCTGGCGGGTGGCCATGGAGCGCATGTACACCCGGGGATGGTCGACGCTGTTCATGCGGATGCGGTCGCCGAGCAGCGCGCCGCCGGAGCGCCTTCGGGTGGGGTCGACGGAGATGACCGCGATGGTGCGGTCGGCCTTGTCGGGGTCGCGCAGGAAGCGCTGGATGAGCTCGTCGACGAGAGAGCTCTTGCCCGCGCCGCCAGTGCCCGTGATGCCCAGCACGGGCACCTGCTTCTCGCCGAGAATGCTGCGTGCTCGCGCCATCATGGCGTCTCGCGCGGCCGGGTGGTTCTCCACGATGGTGATGGCGGCAGCCAGGGCGGCGTCCTGTCCTTGTGCCAGGGCCGTCCACTGCGCTTCCGACAGCTCCGCCGGCCGCTTCTCGAAGTCCGCCTGCCGCACAAGATCGTCGATCATGCCCTGCAGGCCCATGTTCCGACCATCATCGGGGCTGTAGAGGCGTGTGACGCCGTAGTCGTGGAGCTCGTCGATCTCAGACGGCAGAATCGTGCCACCGCCGCCCCCGAAGACCTCGATGCGCTGACCGCTCTGCCGGATGAGGTCGACCATGTACTTGAAGTACTCGACGTGGCCGCCCTGGTAGCTCGTGATGGCCACCGCCTGGGCGTCTTCCTGCACCGCGCACTGCACGATCTCGTGGACCGAGCGGTTGTGCCCGAGGTGGATGACCTCCGCGCCCGAGCCCTGGATGATGCGCCGCATGATGTTGATGGCGGCGTCGTGGCCATCGAACAGCGAAGCGGCGGTCACGACCCGGAGGGGGTGCGTGGGCGTGGTGCGGGGAGGGGTCGGCGACATGTGGACCTCGGCGGCAGGAAAGGGGCCGAGTCTAATGCCTCCGGGGGGCGCGGGCGCGTGGCTACTCTGCGTCGACGATGCGGAAGTCGCAGTCGATGGGACCGGTGTAGCCGGGCTTGTTCTGGAAGTGGACGGACACGACCGACATCAGGTCGAGGGCCTTGGGCTTGCCCCAGGTGGGCGCGAACTTCGACAGCTCCACGGTCTGGGCCTTCCACTCGCCGCTGCCGTCGCACACGATGGGATGCTCGTAGGGCGCCTTCTCCTCGTCGCCGCAGAGCATGTGCTGCTGCTCCTCCATGATGAGGTGGACATGCAGCTCCAGAGGCTCGCCAGTGCTGCGGGTCTCGATGGTGAAACGCCGGGTGCCTTCGAGGCCGCCGTTGGTGCGCACGCCCATGCCCACGTAGGGGTAGGGCGTGCCTTCGCGGATGAGCCCCCGCCAGCCGATGGCGCAGAGCTGGGTGCGGCCCTCACCCCAGGGAAGGGCCTCGAGCATCGACTCGGAGTAGCCGCGCTCACAGCCCCGGATGGGGGTGTCGGGGTTCGCCCGGTCGTCGTAGGCATACCAGGAGGGCGCGAACACGAGGTCGGCATCGGGCATGGCGGCCTGGCAGCGAATCATCTGCGCGCGGGTGCCGATGGGCGTGAAGTGGCGCATGGAGTTGAGCGCTGCCCGTTCGAGCACGTCGGCGTCCTCGGTCACGGGTGGCCCGGACGGTGCATCTTCCTCGGTCAGCCCGTCGTCGGCGTCGGAGGCATCGGCAACGTCATCGGTGGGCGCGGCCTTGTCGGCGTCGGCACCCTTCCCGGGCTCGCCCGCGTTGGCGTACTTGTCGGAGCGGCTGTTGCGCTGGGCGCGGGTCTCGCTGTCGTCTTCGCAGCCGGCGGCGAATGCACCGAGGACAAGGAGGGCGGCAAGGGGGACGGTTGTGCGGGACATGGTCGCAATCCTGGTACGCAGGCGGGCCCGGTGACGAACCGGGGCGAGGCTACCACCCGGACACACCCGAGGTCGTGGCCACCGACACTCCGGCACCCCGCCACCTTCTGGCTATTGCCTCGGCCGGGTGGCAGTCCGCCCGATCACCAGACAGACCCGACGCCCGAGGCTCACACCCTTCGGTGGTGCGTGGAGAAGCCGCCCTTGATCGGCCCCATCTGCTGCTTCACGACCAGCCCAAGCCAGGCTTCCGTGGTGTGCAGCGATGGATTGTCTCGGGCGCCACGGATCTGTCCGCCCACGTCCCACAGCCCATCCGAGGTGAGGGCGAGCAGTGTGAGGGCGTCGGTTCCCAGGCGGGCGTCGACCTCCACGTCCTTGTCGGGCGCGAAGCCACCGCCGAAGCAGGGCGAGCGGGCATCGGCGGGCATGGAAAACCAGCCCCCGGCGTCCACCCGAGTCCACACGTCGGGACGCAGCACGAAGGCGAGCTCCACCTCCCGCAGCTGGTCGTCGAGGTGGGTGATGGTGGCCTGCACGTCGTGGATCTCCACGTCGGAGCCGTCGGGGGCGCGCAGGGTGAGCGCGGGCGCGATGCGGATGGTTGCGCGGTCTCGGTGCATGCCGTCGCCTGCCTCCGGGGACCGGCGTCCCCGCTGCTGGATGAACAACACCCCCGTCACCACATCGTCGGTCGGCGCGCGCTCGACGTAGGGCTCCGAGGGAGGAGAGGAGTTGCTCAAGATGCCGTCTCAGACGGTGATCTGGAACACCCGCTGCACGTTCTCGACCAGCACGTAGACCGTGTCACGCGGCGTGGGGTTGCGCGGGTTGGTGGAGAATTCGATCTGGCCGACCCGCTCCAGCGTGATCTCGAGGCCGTAGCCCTGGCCGGCCGTCCACGAGACCTTCACGGTGAGCTTGTGCCCGAGGCTCACGCCCATGCCGCTCAGGTTGTCGATGGCCCGCGCGCTGGCCCCCTCTGCGAGCTGGCCGATGCCCGAGCTCTGCCCGATGAACGACGCCATGCCGCCGACCTGACGGGCGACGTTTTCGTCCTGCACGAGGCCCTGTCCGCCCTGGATGATGCTGATGAGGCTGCCCATCATGCCCGACAGCCAGCGGCCACCGACCACGACCTCCGACAGCTCGTCGGCGCCCAGCATGGCTTCGCCTTCGACCTCGACGTCGACCCCACCGAGCTCGTCGTTGAGCCACTTGCCCGTGATCTTGCCCGCGAGAGCGAAGGGAGAGGCCTGACCGTTGAGCTGCACCTGGAGCTGTGCGGCGTCGTTTTCGCGCACGCCGCCCCGACCGTCGGAGGTGAGCCGGGTGCCTTCCTGGTAGGTGACGCCGCCGCCTGCGCTGGCTGCGGGCTCGGTGCCCGGCGCGCCGGTGCGCACGCTGGCTCCGGCGGAGACGGCCACACCCAGTCCGGACTCGACGTAGTCGTCGCTGTCCATCTCACGCATGGTGGCGGAGATGTAGGCGCGGTCGAACACAGCGTCGGCGATGTCCTGAGATGCACCCGCGAGGCGCTGCTGGATGCCGAGGCCCATGAGGCGGAACATCTCGGTCGAGGAGTCGCCGTAGGACTCCATGTAGCCAAACACCATGCCCCGCGCGAAAGCATCGACGGCCACGAAGTACAGGTCGACCGTGGTGGTGGCCGTGACCCCGCCGCCCACCTGGATCTTGCCCTTCACACCGTTGGCATCGCGCTCGGCCTCGGCCACGAACTCGAAGGACACCCGCACCGAGCCCGACTGGTCGATGGGGATGTTGACGTTGATCTGGACCTTGCCCTTGTCGCCCACATTGGGCAGCAGCACGTCGAGCACGCCGCCCGCACTGCTGTAGAAGCCGTCGTCCATGCCCGAGACCTCACCCATGTCCTGGGTGGCGCCTTCAATCTGGGTGGAGCGGTCGGTGAGGTCGCTTCCCTGCACCTGGGCGCCGCGCACCGAGTTGGAGCCGAACTCGGTGCCTTCTGCGGTGCACTGCTGCAGTTCGGGCTCGGGCATGCAGACCTGGGGTTCCTGTTGACACTGCATGGGGCTCTCCGGGTGCGAGGTTCAGAGGCGGGATTCAGTGGAGGTGAATCAGCGGGCGTAGTAGCGGGGGTTGACCTTCTGCTCGGTCTCACGAATGACGAAACCAACCACCTTGCCGCCATCCTGGTGCAGGGCAAGGTGCAGCTGGTTGGTGCGGCCCTGGCCGTAGTCGGTGTTCACCACGCCACCGTCGGCACCCCAGCTCACCACCGTGTAGGTGCCGGCGAGGGGGGTGGGCGTCGCACCCAGCTTGAAGGCATACGCGCCGTCTGCGCCGAAGGTGATTGTGCTGCCCTCGTAGATCTTCTGGGTCTGCGCGGCCTCTCCCCCACGGGGGTCTGCGGCGTAGGTCCAGGTTCCTTCCAGGGTGCTCATCGCGGCTCCATCGGGGGCGTCTTCGGCGGGCGGGGCATCGACCGACTTGTCTGTGGTGGGGGCGCCGGGCTCGGCGGCCTGAGGACTTCCACACGCGAGCGCCAACATCAACGGGGACAGTCGGCACCAGGTGGGGGAGGGGACCACAGCAGATCTCATACGGGACCCGACGGCGGTCGGATCGGTCACCAAACCAGCGTAGCAAGCCCGGCCCCTGCATCGGACCGGGTGTCATCAGGCCGCTATCGACGGGGTGGGCCGGTGGACTACGCGCGCGCGGTTCAGTCGGCGTAGCCAAGCACCTTGAGCTGTTCTCGGGTCTCGGGCGACAAGGGCTGACCGGCATCCGCCGACGTGCCGGGCCGAGGGTAGCGGGCCTCGAAGGCGGCGTACAGCGCGTCGAGCCCAACGGGCGGCGGGCCCGGCTTCAGCTCCTCGGGGTCGACGTCGAGATCGAAGGCCACCGGGCTGTTGTCGGCGAGTCGTTCGTCCCACGTCACCTTGATTCGCCCGTCGAAGGCGATGGCTTCGCGGCCATCGCGCTGGGATGCGAGCAGAGGGGCATCGTCGAGGCCGACCGGCCAGTCGGCATCCAGGCCGAGCCCGCGGGTGATCAGGTCGGGCACGGCCACGTTCGACAGCTGGGGGGGAAGGTGCTCGTCGGCGCCGGCGATGTGGGGGTGGTCCACAATCAAGGGAACGTGGGTGAGCGGTTCGTACAGCCACCAGCCATGGCCGGCCTGGCCGTGCTCGCCCAACAGCTCACCGTGGTCGGAGGTGACCACCACAAGGGTGTCCTTGCGGTGTTCGCCCAGAGCCGCCAGCACCTCGGCCACCAGCAGGTCGGTGTCCTCGATGACCGCGTGGTAGGCCGCCCGATAGGCCGCCCGCACGCCTGCCTCCCGGTTCCGCTTCGCCGCGCCCACCGTGAAGCCATGCTTGCCTTCGAACCAGTGGGCATCCACCTTCCAGCGCGTTCGGGCGGCTTCGGAGGGCCGCAGCGGGGAGTGCGGGCCGAGCAGGTGCACGTAGGCGAAGTGGCGACCGTCCGGCGTCCAGCTCTCCGCCACCTGCCTGCCCAGCTGACGCCCCATCTGCTTGTCACCGGTGCGCTTCCAGAGATCGAAGCCCCGGTCGAAGCCGAGCGGCTCGCTCAGGTAGGGATTGGCATAGAGACCAATGGTGGACATGCCCCCAGCACGCAGCACTTCGGGCAAGCGCGGCACGAGTGGCAGCACCGGGTAGGTGCCCATCCTGGCCGCTGGGGAGTCCCAGCCGTGGTGTCGCACGAAGCGACCGGTGAGCAGCGACACGACCGAAGGAACCGTCCAGGTGCCGCCCGCCCAGGCCCGGTCGACGCGGGCACCTGCAGACGCCAGTGCATCGAGGTTGGGGGTGGCCGCCGCGCGCACGGCATCGTCTCGGGTGGTGTCGAGCACGATGAGCACTGCGTTTCGAGCAGGAAGTGTGTCCCGTGGGGGCCAGGTGGCCGGTCCGTTCGATGCCGCGTTCGAGGGAGGGACATTGGGGGATGGGTCGCCGGGCGTCGTCTCCGAGGTGCCACAGCCGATGAGCGAGGCCAACAGTGCAGAAGCCAGGCCCGTCCGGGGACCTCCGATGCTCATGGCGCCCTCTGCAGTGTCAACACCCGCGCGCCGTCGCCGGAGATGGCCACCTTCAGGCCGTCCTCCGCTTCGTACACCGCAACATCGCCCACCTCGGAGATCTCGCCCAGGTCCAACACTCCCCAGCCCAATGCATCGCGTTGGAGCAGCACCACCCGCCGGCTGCCCTGCACGAGGAGTGCAGCCTGGAGTCCAGTGCCGATGGGAAGGATGTCGAGCGCCGCATAGCTGCCGGGCACCCAGCCAATCACCCTGGACTCGGCGAGCTCGGGGCCGCTGTGGACCACCACCCGGGGGTCGCCCTCCCGGCCATATGCGAAGTGCCAGCCGTCGCCCGAAATGACCTCGTCGACGCCATCTCCGTCGAGGTCCACCGCTGCAAGCGCGCGGGCGCCGCGCAGAGAGGCGAGGGGACTGGCGGGCTGGCCGGGCGTGTGCAGCTGGAGGTCTCCGGGACTCTTCGGTGCTTCGCCGTAGACGCGGGCCACCACGACCCGGCCGTCGGCGAGCGGAAGCTGTCGCTGTCCCATGTGGGACACCGTGAGGGGGTCGAATGCCCCATCATCCAGCCAGCCGCCGCCCACCTTGCGGGCATCGGTGTAGGCCGTCAGCCAGATTCGTCCGTTCACGGCCCGCAGGTCGGTGACCTGGTTGCGGTCCCCCTGGTAGGTCCACACCTGCTGGTGGCCATCCGCCGTGAGCTGCGTCAACACAGCGGGTGCCTCGCGGTGTCCACGGCCCTGTCCAGAAGCCACCACGAGGGTGTCGCCCCCTGACTTGTCGAGGCGCACCGCCCGCTGGAATGCGCCGGGCAGGTCGATGCTGTGACCACCGATCTCGAGGGTGCCGCCGCGCACCGTGCCCAGCTCCACCACACCGTCGCCGTCGAGATCTGCGGCCACGACATGGTCGGCAACGATGGCCTCGGTGGAGGCGACGGTCCACGGTCCGGGGGGAGCTGGCGAGCAGGCCAGGGCCAGGCACACAGACGACAGAACGATGGGCAACACACGCGACATGCCGCCGAAGCTACCCCGCCGTCCTCGGTTGCGCGGCCTCGTCCCGGATCCGGGTGCGACGACGGGCCGGTGAGACAGGGTGCAACGGGCTACCAGGGCGTCCGCTCGCAGCCTGGGAGGCCCCCATGTTCCGCCGCCTGCTCGTCGCCAATCGCGGGGAGGTCGCTGCCCGCATTCTGCGCACCGCCCGGCGCCTCGGCATCGAGACCGTGGCTGTCTGCAGCCGTGCCGACCGCGACCTGTCCTACCTCCGACTGGCCGACGAAGTCGTCGAGATTGGCGGCACACGCGCGTATCTCGACATGGATGCCCTCATCGAGGCGGCCGAGTCCACCCGCTGCAGCGCCATCCACCCGGGCTGGGGCTTCCTCGCGGAGAATCCCACCTTCGCCGCGCGCTGCGAGGCGGCGCGCATCACCTTCGTGGGCCCCCGTCCGCGCTCGATGCGCCAGATGGCCGACAAGGCCCAGGCACGCGCCACCATGACCGCCCTCGGGCTCGCGCCGGTGCCCGGCACGGGTGTGCTCCCGTCCCCCGAGGCGGCCCGGGCAGCCACCCAGCAGATGGGTCCCCCCGTCCTCCTCAAGGCTCTTTCCGGCGGTGGTGGTCGCGGCATGCGACGGGTCTTCAGCGTTGACGAGGCGGCAGCAGCCTTCTCCGAAGCGAGCGCAGAGGCCACCTCGGCCTTCGGCGACGGCCGCATGTACATGGAAAAGCTCATCGTGCGCGGCCGTCACATCGAGTTCCAGGTGCTCGGAGACGGCCAGGGCGACGTGCGGGTGCTGGGCGCCCGCGAGTGTTCGGTCCAGCGTCGTCACCAGAAACTCATCGAGGAGACGCCCGCACCGGGGCTTTCTGCCGAGCTGCTGGCCGACACCACCGCCCGGGTGCACGCCGTGTGCTCTGCCTTGCGCTACCGGGGAGCCGGCACCGTCGAAATGCTGATGGACGCCGACTCGGGCGAGCTGTGGTTCATGGAGATGAACACCCGCCTGCAGGTCGAACACACCGTCACCGAGGAGGTCACCGGCGTCGACCTCGTGGAGTGGCAGCTCCGGGTGGCCGCCAACCAGGGCCTGTCCGGTCTGCCCGAGGTCACCTCGACCGGGCATGCCATCGAGTGCCGCATCAACGCCGAGGAGGTGGCTGCAGGATTCCGGCCCACGCCCGGCACCATCGTCAAGCTGGAGATGCCCGACGGCGAGGGCGTGCGGGTGGACACCCACCTGGGCGAAGGCGACCGCATCTCGCCCCACTACGACTCGATGTTCGCCAAGCTCATCACGCACGGCGCCGACCGCACCCAAGCCAGGGCCCGGATGACCGCAGCACTCGACGCTCTCGTCGTCGAGGGCGTGCCCACCACCGCCGCCCTGCACCGCACCATCATCGACCACCCCGACTTCGCCTCGGGGCAGTACGACACCCGCTTCCTGGAGCGGGAGCTCGAGGGGATGCTCGCATGAAGATCAAGCTCGACCTCATCGGCAGCGCCCTGCCCCAGGGCGGCGCAGACGAACGCGCCTCCCGCCGGGCCCACATCGCCGAAAAGGACGCCGCACTCGAGGAGAAGCGAGGGGTGGTGCGAGAGGGCTGGGGGGCCATCCGCGCCCACCGCAAGGGCAAGCGCACCTCCTGGGAGCGCATCGAACGGCTGGTCGACCCCGGCACGACGCCGATGCCGGTGGGCACCCTGGTGAACTGGGGCCGAGACTTCCCCGGCTCCAAGCGGCAGGCCCCCGGAGCAGGCGTCATCACGGCGTTCTGCCGCATTCACGGCAAGTGGACCATGGTGATTGCCAACGACAACACCGTGGCCAGCGGTGCATGGTGGCCGCTCACACCCGAGAAGATCCAGCGGGCCCAGACGATGGCCCTGCAGCTGCGGATTCCGGTGGTCTACCTGGTGGACTGTTCGGGCTTGTTCCTGCCCGAACAGGCACGGTCCTTCCCCGGGCTCACCGGGGCCGGGCACATCTTCACGATGAACGCCCGTCTGTCTGCGGCTGGCGTGCCCCAGATTGCGGGTGTGTTCGGCGACTGCATCGCGGGTGGGGGCTACATGCCCATCATCAGCGACCGGGTGTACATGACCGAGAAGGCCTACATGGTCATCGCGGGCGCCGCCCTCATCCAGGGCGCCAAGAGCCTCAAGCTCACCAGCCTCGACATCGGCGGACCCGAGGTACATGTCCATCAGTCGGCGTGTGCGGATGTGCGCGTGCCCGACGACGACACCTGCGTCGACGCCCTGCGGGCCGAGGTGGAGCGCCTGCCGTCCTCTGCGGTCGACTTCTATCAACACGGGGCCGAGGCCGAGGAGCCGCTGCTCGACCCCACCGAGCTGCCCGCGCTGATGCCCGTCGACCACCGCCATGTCTACGACGTGCGCGACGTGGTCGGGCGCCTGGTCGACGGCTCGCTGTTCCACGAATTCCTGCCCCACACGGGGCGTGAGATCCTCACGGGCGTGGGCCGCGTGGGTGGCCTGTGGGTGGGCTTCGCGGCCAACGTGCTGGAGCCCATGCCCCGTCCGGACGGCAAGGGGCGGCGTCCGGGCGGCATCCTGTACCGAGAAGGCATCGCCAAGCTCGCGGCTTTCTCCCGGGCCTGCAACGACGACGGCGTCCCCCTGGTCTGGCTGCAGGACATCGCCGGCTTCGACATCGGGGTGGAGGCCGAGGCACAGGGCCTGCTCGGCTACGGCAGCAGCCTCATCTACACCAACAGCACCAACACCACGCCGATGTTCACGGTGTTGCTGAGAAAGGCCTCGGGCGCGGGCTACTACGCCATGGCAGGCTTGCCCTACGAGCCGGTGGTGCAGCTGTCCACGCCGCTGTCGAGGCAGGCCGTGATGGAGGGCCGCACGCTCGCCATCGCCGCCTTCAACACGAAGCTCGACGCCAACTTCGAGATCGACGCCCGCTTCGACGCCGAAGAGAGGGCACGGATCCAGGCCGGCATGGAACAGACGGCCGCCCGCATCGAAGCCGACATGGACCCCATCGCAGCGGCCGCCCGTATGGACACCGACGAGGTGGTGCGCCTCGACGAGCTGCGGCCGTGGCTCGTGGCGCTGGCAGAGATGGCCTACCAGGCGATTGGCGTGCGCCGGATCAAGAACCCGCGCATCTGGAGCCTCCACGACCTCGAGGTGCTCGCTCGGGGCATGGCGCCAGCCGCCGTCGAAGCGGTCGACATCCCTGCGGTCGACGCAGCGGCATCCGTGGAAGCCCCAGCCGACGTTCCGGGAGCGATGGGCGTGCTGGCACCGATGGAGGGCGCCTTCTGGACCCGCCCGAGCCCGGCCGACCCTCCTTTTGCCGCACCTGGAAGCCGCGTGGAGCCCGGAGACACCGTGGGCCTCATCGAGGTCATGAAGACCTTCACGCCCGTGCGCGCGCAGGTGGGGGGCAAGGTGGTGCGCTGGCGGGTGGCCGACGGCGACCCCGTCGGATCGGGCGAGGTCATCGGCTGGCTCGACACGGAAGCGCCCTCCGATGGGTGAGCCCGCGACTGCACCGCATGCCCCGTGCTACGCTTCGGCCGGCGCGTGTCGACCTTCCCTGGTCCGCCGCCGCAACGCTCGACCCACGCACAGTGGAGGCCACCGATGACCGGCGCGGGTCACTCCTTCAGCGCAGCCCCCTCCGCAGTCCGCAAGGGCAGCGGTCGCACGCTTCGGCGCATGCTGCTGGCCGCCACCCTCGGCCTCGCGGGCACGTTCACCGTGGGCGCCACCGACGCCAACGCACAGTCCGCCGAGTGTGCGCGCACCTACACCACGTCTGAGCTGTCCCGCGACCTGGGCGCCATGACGTCGGCGCTCCGCAGCAAGGACGAAGCCACCTACAAGTCCACCGGACAGCGTCTGTCCAATCAGATCGGCTGTGTGCGCGCACCCGTCCCATCGCGGGTGTTTGCGAGCGCCTACCGCCACATCGGCGCCTACCACTACATGATGGGGCAATTCGACCAGTCGAAGCGCTGGTTCAAGACCGGCATCGAGCTGGAGCCCTCCTACGAGTGGGACCTCGCGGAGCTCGCCCTCGACCATCCGCTTCGCCGGGCCTTCGATGCCCAGCGTTCATCCGCCACCGAGAGCCCGGTCGAGCTCGACGGCAAGGAGATCGCGCCCCCCGCCGGCGCGTCCCTCATGCTCGACGGCCGCAAGCTGACCAAGGCCGCCGCCACGCTCGACCGCCCCCACCTGCTGATGGTGGTCGGCGAAGACCGCCAGGTGCGCCAGGTGTTCGTCATCGAAGGCAACGCGATTCCCGAGCAGTTCCTGGCGGACAGCGCCGGGGCTGTCGCCGTCGCCCCCACCAAGGGCAAGGGCAAGCAGGCCGAGCCGGTCAACCCCGACGACATGTACGCCACCCGGCAGGTGTACCGCGTCCGTCCGCCCGCAAAGACGCCCCTGATGGTCACCGGTGGGGCGCTCGCTCTGGCCGGCGGTGCCCTCTACGCGACCTCTTTCGCCACCCGCTCGAAGTTCGATGCCGCCACCACGCAGGCCGACCTCGACAAGTACAAGCGCCTCACCAACACGCTGGTCGTGTCTGCGGGTGCCACCGTCGCGCTTGGCATCGGCGTCGAGTACGTGGGTGTCATCATCAGTGAGCAGCCGGGTCTGGCCATCCGCGGCCGCTTCTGAGGCCCCCGCTGGCTGGCCCGTCCCACACCCGCGACGCGACGCGCGACGCCACCATCTCCGACGGGCAGGTGTGGCGCGACCACCACGGCCGCACCTGGGTCGCCGTCAGCCCTTCCGCGGAGCACCTCCCCGACCGCACCGTGCGGGCCGTCGCCAGCGGCACCCGTCGGGGCACCATCGAGTGGCCGATCGACGGAGATGCCGCCGCGGAAGGCCTCTTCGCGGCACGTCGCGCACTGTTGGAGGGCATCCGGCCGGGCGCAGATGTCTCGGTCGCGCTGCCGAAGGTGGAAGGCGTGCTCACCGGTGGCCGCGGCATCGTGGTGGAGCGCCCCGACGAGCAGATCGAGCAGTGGTGGGACGGCATCCGCAACAAGAAGGACCGCCTCGCCCGCCTGCTCGACGGCATGTCCGACCTCGCTCGTTCAGCGGGCCTGCTGGTCGGCCCCTCTGAGGCAGAGGGCCTGGTACCGGTGATTCGACCGCGCTCGTTGCGGCGTCGGGGCGACGGGGGCTGGGTGGTGACCGAGTTCGCCGCCTTGATCGACAGCCCCCCTGCGGCCGACAGCCCGGAGGTCTGCACTGGCTTTCTGCCTCCTGAGGCGGTCCAGGGCCTTCCCGCGCGCACCGGCTCGGCCCGGGTGAGCTGGGGCATCGGCGCCACCCTGCTCGCCATCTGCCGCTGGGCTCGCGCCACCCTCGACGGCAGCAGCGGCGACCCCATCGAGTCTCCGGCCGGACACGCCCATCGCGGACGGCTGCTCGCAGATGCCCACGCCCGGGGCCTGTTCCGGGGCGGGGGGGCGGCGCTGCGACAAGCCGTCGACGAGATGCCCGACGCCGACCGTCTGCCGACCCCCGACCGGGAGGCCATCCTCGGCTTCTCCGAGGACCGAGGGCTGGTCCGGCCCTTTGGCGTCGGTCTGATCAGCCTGCTCGACGACATTCTCGTGGTCGACCCCAGCAAGCGTCCCACGCCTGCCGCCATCGCTGAGCGCCTGGAGGTGCTTGCCCGCGAGGTGCGCACCGAGCTGGCCCGACGTCGCCGAGAGGCCCGCGCGAAGCGGGCACTCCCCTCTGAGCCAGAGGTGGACGACGCCCCCGCCGCCCCTGCGCCGGAGCCCCCCCCCGAGCCGGTGCGGAAGCGGCCTCCCCCCAGCCAACGCGCCCTCGATGGCTTGCAGCGCAAGGTCCACGAGCTGAACACCCAGCTGGAGGAGACCCGGCTGCAGGTGGAGCGCATGCGCACCGACGTCGAGATTCTGTCGGCGCAGGTCCGCAAGCAGAACAACGCCCCCACCCTGTGGCCCCAGCTCATCGGCCTCACCGTTGCGGTGGGCGTCGCCCTCGCCATGGCCGGTGTGGGCATCGTGCTGCCGCTGCATCCCGAAGCACCGGTTGCCCAGGCCCCTGCTGCGGTGACCGTGGCCGGGCCGCAGACCCGCAGTGGCGCGAGCGCCCTGCCTGCCGAGGATGTGCCTTCGTCGGCCACCGGGACGGTGCGGGTGCGGGGTGGCACGGTCAGCCTGGCCGGCCTGCGGGGCGTTTACGGAGGCGGCCCGGTTCCCGTCGGGGACTACACCGTGACCGCAATTCCCCACGGTGCCGCGGAGGTCGACCTCGGCCCCGTACGGGTGCTGGAAGGCGGGATCCTCGAGGTCAATTGCGCCTTCGGTTCGTGCACCCTCGAGGTCGCCGCCGAGTAGCGGGTCCTATTGGCGGCGCTGCCACAGGTACTCCTCTTCTCCAAGCGCCTTCGCACCCCATCGCCCAGCGACGAAGAGCCAGTCGCTGAGGCGGTTGAGGTAGCGCAGCACACCCTCGTTCACGTCGGGCTCCTCGTGCATCAGCGTGAGCACCCGGCGCTCGGCCCGCCGGCAGACCGTGCGGCCCTGGTGCATGAAGGCCCCCACCGGCCCGCCGCCAGGAAGGATGAACTCCGTGAGGGGCGGCAGGTCGGCATTCAGCTCGTCGATCCAGGACTCCAGCCGATTCACGGCATTGTCACCCACCGGGCGCATGCCCTCCCAACGGGAGGCCGAAGGGGTGGCGAGGTCGGCGCCGACGTCGAACAGGTCGTTCTGCACCTGGCCGAGCATCGCGTCGAGACGCTCCACCACGTCGGCAGGGGCGTCGCTCATCTGGTTCCAGGTGCGGACGAGTCCGACCACGGCGTTGAGCTCGTCGACCGTGCCGTAGGCCTCGATGCGGGGATGGTCCTTGGGGGCGGCAGCTCCGCCGACAAGTCGCGTCTGACCGCGATCTCCGGTGCGGGTGTAGACCTTTGTGATGCGCATTTCCAGCTCCACTCGGCACAGGTCGGAGGGGAGGGGACTCCGCTGGACCGGCCGCCTCCCTAGCCCAGCCCGCGGTTGGTGCGAGGCCGGCCTCGGCCCTTGTGAGCGGACCAGGGTGGGTGCGCGCCCGTCGTGGGACGGATACGGGATTGGGACCGGTGGTCGCAGCACGCGTCCTCCTGCCTTGGCGCCACCCAATCCGACATCGTCACCACGAGCCGGACTGGATCCCAAGGCCACGGAGGGAGTGAAGGAGCTGGCCACACGCATCCTCCGCCACTTTCGGCGGGCGGTGCCGACCAGCGCAGTCCGTTCCCTTGCGGAAGCGCGCCTCCTCCCCCTTCCAGCGGGGAGGCGACCTGTCCGGACCAGACCCGAACCAGCGGGTGGCACACCACTCCCGACGCCACCGTCCCCAAGACGACCAGTCGACCCGACGCCCTTCCTGGCGTCCAAAGGCCACCCCCCCAACCCGACCGCCGAGCGGACGGGACCCTCTCCCCCTGGAGACCTCGTGGAGCAGCGCAAGAACCGGATCGCGGTCGGAGGACTGCGCAACGCCGACCCCACCCACCTCACCGTTCTGGTGCAGGACGTCCTCCGGCTGCCCGTGTTGCAGCTCGACCCCCGTACATTCGCCGACCTCATGGCGCTGACGGAGGTGGCGTCTCAGGTGCCCACGCAGCTTGCAAAGGAGCTCGCAGCATTCGGCGATCGAATGATCCGCGAGACCAGCGACCTGCCCGATGGCCCGCCGCTGGCCGACTTCCTGCGCGACCTCGTGGGCGTGCCTGCCCATGCGCAGCCCGCCTGCCTCCGGGAAGGCGTGAAGTCGATCGCCGACAACCGCAGCCATGAAGATGTGGTCCCGGCCTACGAAGCGCTGGAGCGCCACTGGGCCACCGAAGACCCGCTTCCGGTCGAGCTGCCCAAGCCCGCTGCCAAGCCGGCCGTCACCAAGGTCCCCACCCCGCGTCGGAGCCGTTCCACCAGCTCCGCCGAGCCCGCCGGCGATGGTCCCAAGCCCCGTCGTCCCGTGGTCGAGGTGCTGGAGCCGGTCAATGCTCCCCGCCGCCGGGGCACCTCTGCAGTCCTCAGCGACACCCGCCGCGAAGACTGGATCCGCGAAGACGTCCTCAGCCGCCTCGTGAACTACGGCAGCCGTGGCCTCAAGGAGCAGATCATCGTCGCCGGCACCCGCCACCGCGCGCCCTGGGAAGACCTCGCTGAGGGTGAAGTCCTCGCGGTTCTCCGCAAGCTGAAGCGGGAAGGCCGCGTGCGCTACTCCGCCGGTCGCTGGATGCTCAACAGCTGAAGTCCCGTCTCCCCGAGACGCCCCCTTCTATGGCCCCTGCTCGTTGCTGCGAGCGGGGGCTTGTTGTCTGATCCCCTCCGTTTTGTCGCCCGCCTGTCACCGAAGCCGGCGATGACCGAAGTAGAACGCCGCCTACTTCCCTGGAGGATGCATGCGTACCCATCGTTCCTGGCTTCCGTTCATGCTCGCCATCGGCGCGAGCCTCTCCCTTGCAGCCTGTGGTGACAAGGAGAGCTCCAACGGCGGCGAAGAGGCCGACGCCGACGCCGACACCGATGCCGACACCGACACCGACACGGATGCCGACACCGACGCCGACACCGATGCCGACACGGATGCCGACACCGACGCAGACACCGATGCCGACACCGACGCAGACACGGATGCCGACACCGACGCCGACACCGATGCCGACACCGACGCAGACAGCGTCATCTACGAGATCCAGAGCGGCTCGGGTGGCTACACCGCCGGAGACGGCGAGGGCACCCTCGGCGACGCAGTGACCGCCACCGGTGTGGTCGCCCACGGCCTCGAAGCTGGCGACAAGGGCTTCTTCGTGCTCGATGGTCGCGGCGGCGAGTACAGCGGCATCTGGGTCTACAGTGCCGAAGGCGAGCCGAACTCCATCGGCGACCTCGGGCTGGTCCGCGGCGACAACGTCGAGATCGTCGCCACCTACGCCGAGTACGAGACCGGCGGAGACACCGTGAGCGAGCTCGTGGTGGCCGACCCCAGCACCGACATCGCCGTCGTGTCCCTGGGCCTGCCCCTGCCGTCCCCCGACGTCGTCACCGTCGCAGACCTCACCGGCTCGGGCGCCGAGGCCTGGGAAGGCGTGCTCGTCACCGTCGAGAACGTCACCGTCACCAACAACGACCTCGGCTACGGCGAGTGGGAGGTCGACTCCGGCCTCATCATCGACGACATGTTCTACGCGCCGCCCATCCTGCCCAACGGTGCCACCGCCGACTCCATCACCGGCTTGTTCCACTACAGCTATGGCACCTACAAGATCGAGCCCCGCGACTCCGACGACATCGTGAACCTCGATGCCTGCCCCGTGGCCGACCAGTGTGTCGACACCCTCGTCGCCGGCGACCTCGTGGTCACCGAGATGCTCTTCGACACCGCCGAAGACGAGAACTACTGCGAGTGGGTGGAGATCTACAATGCCACCTCCGGCACCGTGGAGCTCCTTGGCCTCACCCTCGAAGACGACGGTGGCAACCAGGAGACCGTCGACACCTCCACCATCGTGGCCGCCGGCGACTACGCCGTGGTGGCGAAGGGTGACGCATCGAGCTGGTCCGCGAGCTGCCCCGGTGCCGCTGCAGGCTTCACCCCCGACGGCTTCTACGGCGGTGGCATGGCCCTCGGCAACGGCGGTGACTACGCCTGGCTCAAGTACGTCGACGGCTCGGGCTCCGAGACCATCATCGACGAGACGCCCACCTACGATGGTGGCTGGACCACGGCCAACCTGACCAGCAGCTGCATGGATGACAGCTGCAACGACACCGCCAGCAACTGGTGCCAGGCCACGAGCACCTTCGGTACCGCTGGCGACTACGGCACTCCCGGCGACGCCAACGACAGCTGCTTCTGAGCCTGCGGGTCCAAGAGCAACCACCCCCGGCGGCCTTGCGGTCGTCGGGGGTGTCTTCGTCTTGGTGGCGCGCTCAGCTCGATGGGGTCTCGCACACCATGCGGTCGACGGCGTGCATCGGGGCGTTGTCCCCCGCCATCAGCTCCTTGATGGCCATGTAGACCATGCGCTGCTTCTGCACGATGCGCTTGCCGGCGAAGGCCTCCGAGACGACGTGAATCTCGAAGTGACCGCCGCCACCGGTGACGCGCACCTCGGCGCCTGGAATGGCCGCTTCGATTCGGGCCTGGGCCTCGGCACAGATATCCATGGGTCCTCCGGTCTCGCCGATGGGGGCCCAGGGCATGGCAGGGCCAGCGAGACGACAGCGCGGCGCTAACCCGCTGCGGACCGCGTGCCGGCTCAGGTCTGCCGAGGAGTGCCCCCAGACTCGCCCAGGGCCTCCACGTCCCACACCTCCGCGTGCGCCCCCCATCCGAGCAGCCGGTGCAGCCACACGAGCTGTCCGTCGCGGAGCTGGTCGCCTGGCCCCTTCACCTCGACGAACAGTGGTCCAGCGGGCAGCCGTCCGGGGAACAGGTGGTCGAGCCGCACCCGCTCACCCGGAAGCACGAGCAGGTCGGGCAGGCCATTCCGAGATGCCCCGTGTGCCAGGGCCTCGAGCACTCGAGCGAGCAACGGTCCACCCAGTCCTTCGCAGATGCGCCGCAGCTCCGGCTCCGTCCACCGGGTCCAGCTCACCCCCCAGATGGCTTCCCCCAGGTGGTCCTGGAACGCGCAGGACAGCCGGTCCACCCCGGCGTCCCCCCGCACCGCCTCGAGGGCCGGTCCAAGCCAACGCTCCCTGCGACGAGCGAATCCACGGCGCCCAAGGTCCAGCGGACCTGCCTGCATCGCACCCGGGAGCATGCCCGGCACCGGCGCAAAGACCACATCCCGCAACAGCATGCCGAAGAGGGTCGTCCACAAGAGGTTCTCCGAGCGCACCGCCCGTCGACCACCCGCTTCCAGACAGCCCGTCACAGCCGCCTCCACATGCAGACCCTGCCAGGTCGGCCGCCCGCTCTCGGTGCCGGTGGACGCCAGCTTCAGGCGACGGCGGTCGGCCCGTCGGAGGGGAGGGGACGGACGCCATCCCCGCTTCGCCTTTCGGGCCAGCCGGCGACCCGTGCGGGCGAGCGCGAGGGACTCGACTGGATCGGCCTTCGTGAGCGCATCCACGCACACCGCGACACCTCGCGCCGGGGCCCCGGACCGCTCCAGACAAAGTGCGAGCCGGCGGGCCACGTCGGGGGCCCCCGCGTCGTGGAGGGTCTGCCAGAGGGGCACTGCGGCCTCGGGTTGCTTCGCCCGCTCCAAGGACTCCGCCGCCTTGCTCACCACCCGAATGCCGTAGCGCCGAGCGCGGAAGCGCTGCAGCGCAGGCGGGGTGTCCGGCGCGGACTCGACCATCAAGATGGCGCGTGCAAGGTCGTCTTCACCGATCTGCCCCGCACGTTCGAGCGCATGGGCCCACCGCCGCGCCGACTCATGGGCCACCAGTGTCCGGCGGTCTGGGTAGGGACCGGGACCCGCGGCCGGAGTGTACTCCGCCACCCGCATCACCCCCATGCGGTGCAGAACGAGGGCGCGCAGGTCGCCATCGTGTCGTCCGAGGAAAGCCCGGCAGAGCCGCCGAAGCAACCCGCGGTGGCGCAGCCGCAGCCCGGACTTGTCGAGAATGCTGCGTGCTGGGGCACCTTCGCCGAGCAGTCGCGCTTCGAGGGCCGACCGGGATCCACTTCGGCGAAGCCCGAGGGCGCGACAGGCCGAGGACAGCTCACCTCGGTCATAGAGGGGGAACAGCCAGGCGAGGGGAAGCAGGCGGCGTGTGGTCCAGGCGAAGCCCGCCTCCGCGAGGGCGTCGACCGCGAGGGACACATCCGGAACCTCATCGTAGGTCCCGTGCAGTCCCGACACCGACAGCATGCGGTCCTTTCGCGAGAACAGCCGCGCGTACAGCGAGCGTGCGTCCACCGGCAAAGAGCGCCAGCGGTCCACCACCACCCACTCGCCTCGCGTGAGCAGGTGACCCACCACCGCCAGCCCGCCCTCCACCGCCCGCTCCAGGTCGGCCAGGGGCAGCGCCGCCCCTGGTCGCACGTCATCCCGCTCATCCACGGGATAGCCCCCGCGCCCAGCTCCCCCGGCGGTCATGAAGAACCTCAACCTGCAGCCCTACAAGACCGCCTCCAGCTTCCGAAAGCTGGCTGCCGCCGCCTGGACCGCCCCGCGCGAGCCGAACGTCTACGGCTCCGTCGGGGTGCGCGCCCAGCCCCTGCTCGACTGGCTCGACGCCCGCTCCGAGGCCGAGGGGATTCGGCTCACGGTCACCCACGCTGTGGTGCGCGCAGTGGCCATGGTGCTTCGCCGTCACCCCGACGCCAACGCCCTGGTGCGCTTCGGCCAGCTCCACCTCCGCGAGGACGTCGACATCTACGTCCATGTGCTGCTTCGCGAGAAGCCGGGGGACCGCATCGGCGAGGCCGACCTCTCGGGCACCTGTCTGCGCCGGGCCGACCGCCTGTCCACCGTCGACATCGCCCGCGCCATCGAAGCCGCCGTAGAGGCCAAGCGAAGCGGCCACGACCCCGAGCTGGTGCGCACCCGTCGCGACACCCGCTGGATGCCCGGCTGGCTGTTGCGGCTCGGTCTTCGACTGGCGGAGCTGCTGCAGTATGGGCTCAACCTCCGCACCGACTGGCTCGGCGTGCCCCGCGACCCGGTGGGTTCGGCCGAGGTGAGCTCGGTGGGCATGTTCGGCATCCGCACCGCCTACGGGCCGTTCTTTCCGCTCGCCCGCAACGCCATCGCCGTGGTGGCCGGAGCCGTGGTGGACGAGGTGGTGGCCGACAACGGAACTGCTGTCGTCACGCCCGTTCTCACGCTCAATGCCACCTTCGACCACCGGGTGATCGACGGCTTCCACGCCGCGGTGCTCACCCGCGAGGTGCGCCAATTGCTGGAGCACCCGGAGCTGCTGGACCTGTCTGCGGAGGACGCACGCATCCCCGACGCGCGGGCCGCCTTGTCGGTGGGACGCCCGCCCCCTCCCGCTGCATCTGTCGCGGAAGGGGGGGGCGAGTAGAGGCGGAGGGACTCGAACCCTCACTCCCATGCGGGAAGCGGATTTTGAATCCGCCGCGTATACCGATTCCGCCACGCCTCCTCGGTGTCTGGCGTCATACGACGGGAGGTTCCTGCATGTGAGGACCTCGTCGAGACCATCCGGCAACGGCCAACGCAGACCCCGCCGGTGTAACATCTGCGTTCCGGAGGTGACATGTCCCCCATCCGAGATCGCACCTGCCTGCTCGCAGTCCTCGCCCTGTCCATCGGCTGTGCCGCCGGCAAGAGCGACGAGACCGACGACGTCGGCTCGGGCGGAAGCATCGGCGGCAGCGTGGTCGACGCCCGCCTCATCGCCGACGTCTACACCTGGAACTGCTACGACCCCAACACAGACGACAACTACCAGGGCGCCTTCGGCCAGGTCACCACCCTCGAGAACGCGCCCGACGGCATCACCGCCCTCGACCTGCCGGCACCCGGAAACTGCGAGGCCAACCTCGACATGTTCCCCGAAGGCGCGGGCCCCAACGGCGTGGACATTCCGGGCCTCAGCGCCGACCCCACCTGGGAGAGCGACGTCGACGACGGCAAGCTCACCAAGCTGGGCACCGGCTTCTACTATGACGACGTCTACCCCGATGTTCGCACCTGCTACTCCACCGACGAGATCATGGCGGGCGGGGTTCGCCTCGTCGACGCGGGCCACCTGTCCGGCATCGGCACCCCCGACCCGGCTGCAGCCCCGGCCATCGACATCGAAGGCGTGGAGGACTCCGAGTCGCTGCAGTTCGGAGATGAGGCCACCCTTACCTGGGGCTCTCATCTGTGGGACGAGGTGTTCGTCCAGGTTCGGCGCGTGAAGGAGGGCGAGGCCTGGGAGACCGTCACCTGCAACGCGACCGGTCTCGACAGCTTCGACCTCGACAACGGCGTGTGGGATCTGATGGACGAGTCGCTCGATGTGCAGCAGAACAACCTGTACGTCGGCTTCCAGACCCTCGACCGGGACATGGTCGACGGTCAAGAGGTGCAGGTGGCCACCCGCGCCATCGCGGTGTCGGTGGTCCAGGAGTAGGGCCACATCCCAACCCTGTCCGCACCGCACGTCGGGGCGGGGACCGTAGCCCCGTCCGCTATGGACGGATATCAGGGCGCCCTCCCGCATTCCCGAGCCGACATGTCCATCTCCAGTGTCCTTGTCGTCGACCCGAACCCCGCCACCGCCCAACGGGTGGAAGCCGCCTTGCACGGGGTCGCCTACCAGGTGCTCGCAGCCCGCACCCCCGCGGCTGCCCTTGAGCTGGTCGACGGCGCGGATGTGGGACTCGTGCTGGCCGCAGCCTCCCTGCCCGGCGGCAGCGGCTACGACTTCGCGGCGATGGTCCGAGAGCGTTGGCCGGCTGCCAGCACCATCCTGATGACCGGTGGGTTCGAGGTCTACAACGCCGACCGTGCTTCAAAGGCCGGCGTGGCCGGTCACCTTGCCAAGCCCTTCAGCGAGTCCGCCCTGCGCGAGCTTGTGGAGAAACTGGTGGGTCCGCTCGTGACGGAGCCCGTTCCAGCCCCGGTGGAAGCCCCTCCGCCGGCCCCCGCCGAAGTGCCGCCCACGCCCACCGAGCCCACCGCCCCCGTGGCGGTCCCCCTGCCGTCGCCGCCCATCACCGAGGAGCGGCTGGCCACCTTCCTGCCCCGCGACTACCGCGAAGTGCCGCTGGTGCAGGTCGATCCCGATGTTGTCGGTCCCGCTGTCGAGCGGGCCATCCTGGAGGTGCTCCCGGAGGTTGTGGAAGCTGTGCTGCGCCATGCGCTCGGCAGCTCCACCGCCTTCCGGGATCTCGTCGCAGCTGCGGTCGACGAATCCGTCCGTGAGACCCTGCCCGACATCGCTGCAAAGGTCGTCCGAGAGCGCCTCGCGCTGCTTGAGGCCCGCGGCGACGCCTAGCCTTCCGCCTTTCCTGAACGAACCCCCGTCCCCCCGCCTGAAGAACCCTCGGCGGGGAAGGATGCGTCATGTCCGACCACACCACTGCTGATGCGCGCTTTCCGCGTCCCACTGGGCCCCTGCCGCGCACCTACGACCCCCACGATGCCGCCGACCGCTACTACCCCGAGTGGGAGGGCGCCGGCCTGTTCACCCCCGACCCCGATGCCCCTGGGGAGCCCTACAGCATCGTGATTCCGCCGCCGAATGTCACCGGCTCGCTTCACATGGGGCACGCCCTCAACAACACCCTGCAGGACGTCCTGATCCGCTACAAGCGCATGGACGGCTACAACACACTGTGGGTGCCCGGCACCGACCACGCCGGCATCGCCACGCAGTGGGTGGTGGAGCGCCGCCTGCGCGCACAGGGCATCGAGCGCCAGGAGCTGGGCCGCGAGGAATTCCTCCAGCGTGTCTGGGCCTGGAAGGAGGAGAGCGGGGGGACCATCACCCACCAGCTCCGCAAGCTCGGCGTGTCGTGTGACTGGAGCCGCGAGCGCTTCACGATGGACGAGGGCCTGTCCGAGGCCGTGAAGGAGACCTTCGTCCAGTACTACGAGCAGGGGCTCATCTACCGGGCCGAGCGTCTCATCAACTGGGACCCCATCGGCCTCACCGCCCTGTCCGACCTCGAGGTGGAAAACGAGGAGGGCGCCCAGGGCGAGCTGTGGAGCTTCGCCTACAAGCTCGACGCCCCGCACACCCGCGAAGATGGCACCACCATCGACGAGATCGTCGTCGCCACCACCCGTCCCGAGACCATGCTCGGCGACACCGCCGTGGCCGTGCACCCCGACGACCCCCGCTACCGTGACCTCATCGGCCGCACCGTGAAGCATCCCTTCGTGGACCGCTCCATCCCCATCGTGGCCGACCCCATCCTCGTCGACCCCGAGTTCGGCTCGGGTGCCGTCAAGATCACGCCCGCCCACGACTTCAACGACTTCGAGGTGGGCAAGCGTCACAAGCTGCCGATGATCAACATCCTCACCCTGGATGCGAAGATCAACGAGCAGGGCGGTCGCTTCGAGGGTCTCGACCGCTTCGAGGCCCGAAAGCAGGTCAAAGCGGCCATTGAGGAGCTCGGGCTCGGCCGGGGCAGCAAGGCCCACGAGCTCGCCCTGCCGCGCTCCCAACGCTCGGGCGCAGTGGTGGAGCCGATGCTGTCCACCCAGTGGTTCGTGAACATGAAGCCGCTGGCCGGCCCCGCCTGCGCTGCGGTGGAGCGCGACTTCGTGAAGTTCGTGCCCAAGCAGTGGGAGAACACCTACTTCGCGTGGATGCGGAACATCAAGGACTGGTGCATCAGCCGCCAGCTCTGGTGGGGACACCGCATTCCGGCCTGGTACGACGGCGCTGGCAACTGCTACGTCGCCCGCAGCGAGGAAGAGGCCCGCGAGAAGCACGACCTCGGTCCCGACGTGGCCCTGCGCCAGGACGAGGACGTTCTCGACACCTGGTTCAGCTCGGCACTGTGGCCCTTCTCCACCCTCGGCTGGCCTGGAGACACCCCCGAGCTGCGCAAGTACTACCCCACCTCCGTGCTCATCACGGGCTTCGACATCATCTTCTTCTGGGTCGCCCGGATGGTGTACAGCGGGCAGCACTTCATGGGCGAGGTGCCCTTCCGCGACGTCTACATCCACGCCCTGGTGCGCGACCAGCAGGGCCAGAAGATGTCGAAGACGAAGGGCAACGTCGTCGACCCCCTCGACAGCATCGCCGAGTACGGCGCCGACGCCTTCCGCTTCACACTGGTGGCCATGGCCGCCCAGGGCCGCGACATCCTCTGGGCTCCCGCGCGGGCCGAGGGCTACGTCAAGTTCACCAACAAGATGTGGCAGGCCTTCCGCTTCGCCATGATGCACCTCGAACAGTACGACCGCGAGGCCCCCCGCACCCTGTCGGCCTACGACCACTGGATTCGGGCGCGCTTCGGTGCCTCGGTGGGCCGGGTGCGCGAGGCGCTCGAGGGCTACCGCTTCAACGAGGTGGCGGGCGAGATCTACGCCTTCACCTGGGACGAGCTGTGCGACTGGTACCTCGAGCTGTCCAAGGGCACGCTGTACTCCGACGATGACAGCGCAGAGGCCGAGGCCCTTCGCCAGGGTGCCCGCCACACGCTCTGGGAGATGTTCCATGCGCTCGTGCGGCTCGCCCATCCGTTGATGCCCTTCCTCACCGAGGAGATGTGGCGCCGCCTGCCCGGAACGACGGGAACGGTCTCCATGGCGTCGTTCCCGAGCACCAGTGACTTCCCGTCCGACGCCGGCGTGCTCGACGAGGTGGCCCACCTGCAGCAGGCCATCGTGGCCATCCGCCGCATCCGGTCCGACATGCAGCTCTCCCCCAAGCAGAAGCTGCCCCTGCGCGCCGAGTCGGTGGAGCTGTTCGACAAGCACGCCCAGGCGCTGGCCGACCTCGCTGGGATTGGCAGCATTGTCTCGGGCGGACGCGAGGGGGCATGTGCCACCGCCGTCGTGCGGGGCCGCGAGGTCTACCTGCCGCTCGAAGGCATCATCGACCTCGACGCGGAGCGGTCCCGGCTCGACAAGCAGATTGCGAAGACCAGCAAGGACGTCAAGGGGCTCAGCCGTCGTCTCAACCCTGGCTTCAAGGCCAAGGCGCCCGCCCATGTGGTCGCGGAGTTCGAAGAAAAGCTGGCGCAGGCTGGCGAGCGACTGGCCACTCTGCAGGCCGCCCGCGCCCAGCTGTCGTAGGGCACAGGTCGCAGCATTCACCACCTCGGGGCACGCGCCTCGGGGTGGCCGCGCACTTGGGGGCTACTGAGAAACCTCCAGCACGGCCGACTCTCGCAGGGTGGCGGCAAGCTCCGCGCCGGTCGAGGTCTTGTCCCATTCGGACAGGTCGAGCTCCAGGCGAAGGGTGGCGGACTTCTTCTCGTCGGAGATCTCCAGCTCGGTGGCGGCGTGTACCATCACCATCTGCGTGGTCTCCAGCGAGGTGTCGCCTGCGAACCAGCCGGCGGTCGACGCCTCCTTGCCGCGGTCGTCCGCCGGCCGAAGCTCCACCATCGCGCCGCAGTACAGGTCGCGGGTGGGGGAGTAGGTGTCCACCACCACGCCGGCCTCAGCATCGAGCAGGAGCACACTGCGGTCGATGTCCGTGCCGGTGGGCGGCGGGGCAGCCCCTCCGTGGGCGTGGGCGGCCGGCGCGATGAGGTCGATGGGACGCCAGCGCGCGTGGGGACAAGGCTCCAGGTCCACCAGCCCGAGGGTCACCCAGGCGGTGGTGAGCGAGTCGGGGACACCGTCGGCTTGCACCACCACGTCCACCTGGATGGGTCCTTTGGACGGCAGGCCGCTGCATGCAGCAAGGAGCGGGGTGAGGAAACAGGCGAAGCGCATCCTCCCCAGTGTCGTGGACGCGATGCGAAGGGTCAATCTGCCTCAGACCGCGTCAGGCAACAATCCTTAGGGGCCCACCTGACCATAGCCAAAGCGCGCGATGCGATCTGCCAATCGCGCAGCCCGCCTTGGTCAAGCACCACAATTACCGCTGGCAGTCTTCAGTCATTGGCCAATCCGCCCCCCCCACAAATGGGTCGCAAGATACCAGATATGTCCCCAGTGGATGGCGTGTTCTGCATAGTTATCACCCCCTGTTCAGGTCATCGGGGACGGTCCATCGGGCACCCTGCGGAGCGAAGGGCCCACTGACGAAATCTGTGACGCTTGACCCAAGACACTCAATTCGAGGAATTTCGTGAGTTCTGACAGGCGACTGACACGCGCGGCCCCGCGATTCGCGGGTGCGTCCCCCACCGCGGATCGTCCAAGGAGCAACCACGCATGGCCTCCACACCCACCACAGAGCCCGGCCAGGAGACCCCGTCCTTCGATACAGGGGGCAACGGCTCGCGCCCGGTGCCGGCGGGCAGCAAGCAGGCGGAGGTCGACCGTCACATCGGCGAGATGGTCGATGGGCGCTTCGAGCTGAAGAAGCTCATCGCCACTTCCGGCATGAGCCGCGTCTACCTCGCCGACCAGCCGAGGCTGAAGCGCGAGGTGGCCATCAAGCTGCTCACCGTGCGCGACGACTCCGAAGAGACCGAGATGTTCCGCAAGCGCTTCGAACGTGAGGCGAGTGCTCTGGCCCGTCTCAACCACCCCAACATCGTCCGTGTGTTCGACCACGGCGTCTTCGAAGGCATGCCCTACCTCGCGATGGAGTACATCCGAGGCCAGACCCTCCGCCAGTACTACAAGCGCCACGCCATCACGCCGCGCATGGCCATCGAGATCTGCGAGCAGGTGGGCCGCGCGCTCGCCGAGGCCCACAACAACGGCATCGTCCACCGCGACGTCAAGCCGGCCAACATCTTCGTGGATGGCACCACCCCCGGCGACCTCATCGTGCGCCTCGTCGACTTCGGCATCGCAAAGGACGTCGACGATGCCGCCGAGCTCACTGGTGTCGACTCCGTGCTCGGCACCCCCTGGTACATGGCGCCCGAGCAGGCCATGGGCGATGCGGTGGATGGCCGCACCGACCTCTATGCGCTCGGGGTGCTGTTCTTCCGCCTGTTGATGGGGCGCACGCCCTTTTCCAAGCTGCGGGGCGCTGCGGTGCTCGTGGCCCACATCAACCAGCCCGTGCCCACTTTCGACGAGTTCAAGCCCGACCATGGGCTGCCCGAGGCGTTCGAGTGGACCGCGCGACGCTGCCTGGAGAAGCGCCCCGACGACCGGTTCAGGGACATTGGTGAGTTCCGCAAGGGGCTGCAGGCCTGCCGTCTGGCGCTGGCCCAGCCAAGCCTGGACCTCGGCCTCGGCCTGGCGGGAGGACAGGTGGAGGTGCCCGAGGAGATCGCCGAGATGATGGCGGGCACCCAGTTCATGCTCACGCGTCGCCTGGCGCCCCAGGAGCGCCGCAAGGAGGCCGTTCCCATCTGGTTCTGGGGGGTGCCTGCGGTGCTGGTGGCCGCGCTGGCCGTGTTCTGGGTGGTGAGCCAGCCCGGCAGCCCCACCCCTCCCGCCGTCGAGCCGGTGCAGACCACGCCTCCGATGCCCGAGCCCGTCGCCGCTCCCCCACCTTCAGCGCCAGAGCCCGCCCCCGAACCAGAGCCCGCTCCCGAACCAGAGCCCGCTCCCGAACCAGAGCCCGTCGAGGAGGCAGCTCCGGCTCCGCCACCTGAACCCGCGCCCAAGCCTGCCCGCACCTCCCGGTCCCGTCGAAGCAAGCCTGCGCCGTCCACCCGCACCGCGCGCAGCAAGCCCGCACCGAAGCCGGCTCCAGAGCCCGCTCCAGAGCCCGAGCCTGTGCCGGCGGCGGCCAGCACCCCCTCCACCGATGATGCCGGAAGTGGTGCGGCCCCCGATGGAGGCTCCGCACCTCTGCCCGTCGAGGACAGCGGTCCCGCCCACGCCCTTTCTGAGCTCTCCGTCGATGCCATCGGCGGAAAGCTCGAGCTGGTGGGCAAGTTCGAGTCGGGCTCCACCCGCCCCCTCGGGTACATGCTCGAGGGCGACGGCGCCAAGCGCTACGTCATCGAGCTGCCCGACACCGCCAACGAAACCGGCGTGAACCGGGTTCCCCTCGCCAGTGAGCTCGCCAAGGGTGTGCGCCTCAGCTCCCGTGGCGACAAGCTCGTGCTCGTCGTCGATGGCGGAGAAGGCGGCTGGGGAATGCCTGCCCTTCAGCGCACCTCCGATGGATTTCAGCTCGTCATCGAGCCGGAAGACTGAGTCCGCCCCGTCCCCGACCCCCGTCGACCCACCCCACCCCATCCACGGGTAGTCCATGCTGACCCTCTCTCTCCTTGCCTTGACATGCCAACACGCCGCCATCGCCCAGCCCAAGGAGGAGATGGCCAAGAAGCTCCAGAAGGCCGAGGAAGACACTGAAGACGAGGAATTGTCCGAGCTCCGAGAGCGCCTGAGGGCCCTGGAGCAACAGATCGACGAGATGCGGCAGGCTCAGTCGGCTGTGGACAGCGAGGAGGTGCCCCTCGACCTCGAGACCCAGGTGCACGGCTTCGCGGCGGTGAAGGCCGACATCTACGAAGGCGCACCGCTTGGCTTCGCGCTCGATGAGCTGGTGTTCACCTACAGCTCCAACCTCGACCGCAAGTACACATTCTATTCAGAAATCGCCTTCGAACCGGCGGAGGAGATGGTGGCCGTCGACGTGGAGCAGGTGCAGCTCACCCTGCAGTTCAGCGACGCCTTCGGGCTGTTCGTGGGCCGCCTCCACGCCCCTCACTCCTACTGGGCGATGAAGGAGTTCCACGGCTCGTACCGCTACCTGCCTGTGGCCACCCCCGAGGTGCTGGCCCTCGAAGACCACGGTGGCGGCTACATGCCCATGCACCAGACCGGGGTGTTCGCAAACGGCGCCCTCGACATGGGCCTGTCGCGCTTTTTGTACATCGTTGGCACATCCAATGGTCGCAGCCCCCTCATCGGTGGCATCGCACAGAGCGGCGACTGGGGCTGGGGCAAGGCGGTCACCGGGCGCTTCAGCATCGAGGCACCCAGCGGCCTGCTCATGGGAGTGGGCGGCTACTTCGACCTTGTCGACCCAGGCGCGGCTGCGGACACCCTCGGCGAGTTCGGCAATGTGCTGCCCGAGACCATGACCGAAGCCATCGGCGGCTACCACATCGTCTACGACAGCCGGGCCCTCTACTTCGCAAGCGAAGGCTACGTGCTGTCGCAGAACATGGGCGACTCCACGGGCGGCCTCAGCTACGGCGGCTACCTGCTGGCGGGTCCCCACATCAAGAAGACCACGCCCTACATCAACATCGACGTGCTCAGTCTCGTTCCGGAGAGCGCGCTGGTGGCGGTGGGCACGGAGCCTGAGGCCGAGAACAAGGCAGGCATCGGCGTTCGCCACGACTTCGCCCTGCGTGCTGCGCTCAAGTTCCAGTTGGACGCCATCCAGGAGGTCCACTACGCCGAGTCCGTCGGCGCAGACGGCACAGTCAGCTATGGCGACAAGGAAACCGAGATGGGCATCGGTGCCCATATGCAGCTCGCAGCGGGGTTCTGATGACCGACGACAAGCCGATGCACCTCACACGGCGGGGTTGGCTGGCGCTCCTCGGAGCCGCCGCACTCACCCCTCCCTTCGCCGTGGCTCACGCTGAAGGCAAGCGGGTGCTCGTGCTGCTCAGCAGTGCCGACGACCGAACGATCGCCATCACGCAGGCGTTCAAGGCCGGCCTGAAGGGGGGCCTGGTGATGACCTACGACCTCGGCCAACAGACCGACGCCGGCGCCTTCATTGCGGACAACATCCGCGGAATGGAGGTCAGCCTCGTGTTTGCCGTGGGCGACCTCGCTGCAAGGGCAGCGTCCCGCGAGTTCTCCACCGTGCCCATCATCCACGCCGAAGTGCAGGACACCACCTCACTCGTCGAGCGTCCCGGGCTCGAAGCCGTGTCCTCCTGGCCCGACCCCGCCCAGTCCATCGAGCGCCTCGCGAAGGTCATCCGCCCCCTGAACTCGGTCGGCCTGGTCCGCACCGCCCGCACGAGCCCGCAGGTCGATGCGGTTGTGGAAGCCGGCAAGGCCCAGGGCGTCCAGATCAACACCCGCGGAGCCAGCGGGGCATCCGACCTCGAAAATGCCGTGGCCGGGCTGCTGGCCGAGTCCGATGTCGTCTGGCTCCTGCCCGATGCGGCGGTCCTCACCTCGTCCTTGCTGGCCAAGCTCCTCCACAAGGCCCATGTCGAGCAGAAGCTCATCGCCACCTGGTCCACCGACCACTTCAAGGGCTCCCAGCCCGCCGCACTGGCCATCTCCACAGGTCCCGATGGTGTGGGTTCCGCGGCGGCCGAGCGGGTGTCCGAGCTGCTCGCCGGCACCACCGACATGAAGCCGGTCTACGCCCCACCGGAGCTCTACGGCCACTTCGCCACGCTGCGACGGGCGCGGGTCACCGTGAACAAGAGTGTGGCGGCCGAATTCGACGGCCTGGAGCGCTGAGCCCTACCGCCCGCCAGCCACCGTGAAGGTGGAGGTGATGGTCTCGGCCAGCGCGTTGCCGTTGATGTCTCGGATGCCCCCGGCCATCACTTCCACTGTGTAGGTCTCGCCGGGGATGAGGTCGTCTTTGGGGGACAGGCTGGCGATGGTCTCCTGCCCGCTGCCCCAGCCATCCACCGGTGCGCCACTGCTGTCCCACAAGCGAATGGACCCGGCGAAGACGCTGCTGGGCTCGATGAACTCGTTGAAGCCCACGCCCACCCGCACCCGCGGCGAGACCCCGGTGGCACCGTCGACCGGGCGAATCCGCAGCACCTCGGGCGGCGTGGCATCCGGCGCCTCGGTCCATGGATAGACCATCGACGCGATGTCGTCCTCGGCCTCGTCATCGACGCTGGCGACCACCACATTCCCGAAGGGGGTGAGCGTGTCGAGGTCGCCGGGAAGGTGGACCTCGCCGACCAGGCTCACTGCGCTCGTGTCTCGGGCATCGTAGACCCGGCCCACACTCGACTCGCCGACGAACACGAAGCCCTCGTCATAGAAGACGTAGCCGCCGTTTCCGTCGCTCAGAAAGTCGGTGACGTAGGTGGGGTCGGTGGGGTCGGACACGTCGTACATCATGAAGCCCCCGCCGCCCTCCTTGCGCGCGAACAGGGCCATGTCGCCCACCAGGTTGCCGTGGTAGGCCTCCTTGGCTTCGCCGGTGGCGTCGGCGTTGTCGAAGCGCCCCCCGGGAATGGCCTGGGGGTCGTCGGGCACGCCCACATCGTAGAGCACCGACTCGCGGCCCTCGGCGGAGGTCGCCAGCAGCAGGTCACCGAGCACGAACACACCGGCCACCCGCAGGCCCGCGTCGATGCGGTGGACCTCGACCGGGTTGTAGGGGTCGGTGGCATCGAGCACCAGCACGCCATTGTCGGCGGCGCCCACATACAGCCAGGGGTATTGCCAGAACACGCTGAGCACCACCCGGGCGTAGGAGTCCGGGTAGAAGACGTCGTCGAGCTGCAGGTAGGTGATGGGCTGCAGCGCGGCAGGGTTTGAGATGTCCCAGATCTCGATGCCGAGGACCCCGGTGACGGCGGCATAGTCACCTGCGATGTCGACCCCGCCGTCGGTCTGGGTGCCTTCGGGGAGGTGGACGAGGCCGATGGCGTGGGACTCGCGCATGGTCTGCGACCAGCCATCGCCCACGAGGCTGGGACTGCAGGGGTCGGACATGTCGAACAGGCTGATGCCGCCCGAGCCGAATTCCGGAGACCACGGCATCATCAACAGGCCTCTCCAAGGCACCACGAGGTTGTGGTGCTCGTAGTCCTTCTCGCCGCCCAGCAGCGGTGCGCAGCCCTCCCAGAGCTGGTCGGAGGAAAAGGAGACCGACGGCCCCACGCCGTGTTGGGACGGAATGTCGTCGGGGGACGGAAAGGCGAATGCATCGGCGGAGCCCGAGTCGTCCTTGTCGGAATCGCCCGAGCACGCGGCCATCCCGAGCATGCACGTCAGGACGGCCAGCACTCGGCGGGGGAGGGGACGAGAGGGCATCGCGGCTCCGAGGTGGCTGTCCAACGGCCGGCATCCTATCCCCTTGTCCCCCGAATTCGCAGACCTGTCCCGTGGGACAAGAAGGACCTTGAGATGCACCTCAGCGAGCTCGTCCGCCTGGCCTTGTACGAAGACATCGGCTCCGGCGACCTCACCACACAGGCCACCGTTCCCGAGGGCGCCCGCGGCCACGGCGTCATTCGTGCGAAGTCCCCCGGAGGCCTTGTGGTGTGCGGTCAGCGAGAAGCCCAGGAGGTGTTTCGCCAGCTCGACAGCCGCGTCGAGTACAGCGTGTGCGTCCCCGAAGGCCAGCGCGCCGGTCCCGGGACCGTCATCGCCGAGCTGAAGGGCCCCCTCGCCTCGATTCTCACCGGCGAGCGCCTCGCGCTGAACTTCCTCATGCACCTGTCGGGCATCGCCACCCACACCCAGGACACCGTGGCGGTGGTCCCAGAGGGCAGCCAGCTTCGGGTGGTCGACACCCGCAAGACCGCCCCTTTGCTCCGGGAGCCCCAGCGCAGGGCCGTGTGCATCGGCGGGGGAGCCAACCACCGGTTTGCCCTCTACGACGGCGTTCTCATCAAGGACAACCACATCGTCGCGGCCGGGGGGATCACTGCAGCGGTGCAGTCCGCACGGGCCCGCATCCATCACCTGCTGCGCATCGAGGTGGAGGTGGAGTCGCTCGACGAAGCCCGCGAGGCGGTGGAGGCCGGCGCCGACGTGGTGATGCTCGACAACATGGACGACGCGCAGGTGGCCGAGGCGCTTGGCGAGCTGCGGGGCCGGGCTCTCTTCGAGGTGAGCGGCAACATCACAGCCGAGCGCCTGCCAATGCTGTCCAGACTTGGCGTAGACGTCGTGAGCATCGGCGGTCTCATCCACCAGGCACGGTGGGCCGACCTCTCGCTCAAGCTCACCCCCGCCTGAGCTTGGTCCCTGTCCCCACAGGCTGCCAACCACGGTGGTAGGCTCTCGCCCGGAGGAGCCATGCCACCGATGTCCAGCCGTGCCCCCCAGCTCGCCCTCTGCAGTCTCGTCTCGCTCGTCGCCTTGAGCGGATGCTTCGTCAGCGACGAGGAGATCAAAGACCGCTCCGACTACGACGGCGACGGCATTCCCCTCGACTCTGACTGCGACGACACCCGCGCCGACGTGGGCGCCGAGGTGTCCTGGTTTGCCGATGTCGACGGAGATGGCTTCGGGGCGGGCGAGGAGCAGACGGGCTGCCCCGATGAGCAGCCGTCCACCAACACCTCAGACAACGCCGACGACTGCGACGACAGCAACCCGAGCGCCTTCCCCGGTGCCGAGGAGCGGTACTACGACGGCGTCGACCAGGACTGCGCAGGCGAGGATGCCGACGGCAACGGCGCCATCGATGACTTCGACCAGGACGGTGACGGCTACGAGCAGGATGTCGACTGCGACGACCTCGACGCGTCGCTCAAGCCCGATGACTCCATCGATGAGGTGCCCTACGACGGCATCGACAACGACTGCAACCTCGAAACGGGCGACGGGGACAAGGACGGCGACGGCTACTGGTCGGCCGACTACGCCAGCAAGGCCCCCGGCTCCGCCTTGTCTCCACCCGCCGGCCTCGAGGACGACTGCTACGACGACGTGGACGACCCCGAACAGCCCGCCGTCGGCCTGAACGGCTTGACCGCACCCGGTCCCGCCGAGGTCCACCCCGGGGCCACCACAGATGCCCCTTACGACGGCGTCGACGCGCGCTGCGACGGCGACGAAGGTGAGTTCGACGCAGACGGCGACGGCTACAACTCCGCCGCCTACACCAACCGAGACGACATCGCGGGCTCCGACTGCCAGGACTGCACCTCGGCCTGCTCCGGAGAGCCGGACTGGACCGCCGACATCGACAGCGACCGCATCCACCCCGACGCCAACGAGGTCTACTACGACGGCATCGACCAGGACTGCAAGGGCGTCGACAGCTTCACCACCGGCATCGAGGATGACTTCGACCAGGACGCCGACGGGCACGTCGTCGACGGCGCCACCGACGTGTTCGGCAACGTCGGCGACGACTGCCTCGACACCGACGACCGCCTCGCCCCCGGCAACACCGACATCCCCGCCAACGGCCTCGACGAGGACTGCGGCGGTGAGAACGACTACGACGTCGACCTCGACGGCTATGTGCCCGACGCCGCTTTCGGTCTTGCGACCATCGGCGTGCCGGGCAGCGAGACCACGCCCGGCGGTGACTGCGTCGACGACACCTCCCGCGATGGCAGCGTCAGCACCACCCAGCAGGCCGAGGACTACAACCCCGGCAAGTCCGACTCGTGGGGCGATGGCTACGACTTCGACTGCGCGGGCAACGACGACTACGACCGCGATGGCGACGGCTACCGCAGCGACGACTACGCCACCAGCTCCGACCTCGCGACCTACCAACAGACCCAGATCGCAGTGGCCCACGACGCCACCACCGCCGATGACTGCGACGACCGCGACGCTGCGGTGAACCCCGGGGTGGCCGAGGTGGGCGCGAACGACACCGACGACAACTGCGATGGCGGCGCGGCCCCGGAAGGCATCGAGGGCGAGAACGACGCCTCGCTGTTCGCGGGTGCGGTGGTGGGCGACTACGCCTACGGCTTCGGTCTGGCGGTGGCCTCGGGCGACCTCGACGGCGACGGTCAGGCCGAGGTCGTGGTCGGTGACAACAGCTACGACGACACCGAGTCCAATGTAGGCCAGGTCGTGTGGTTCTCCGGCACCGAAGTGGTGGGCGCCGAGGTGGCGGCCAGCGACTTCGGCGGCCAGGTCATGGGCGACGACGCCAGCGACCAGGCTGGCTACGCCATCGGCATCTTCGACATCACCGACGATGGGAACGACGACCTCATCCTCACCGCAACCAACGTGGCCGGCTCCGGTGGCACGGGCAACGACGGCGGCGTCTACGTCTTTGCAGGCCCGCTGTCGACCTCCTCCACCAGTGCCTTCGAAGGCGTTCTGAGCGACGCCGACTACGCCGGCACGGGCCTGTCGGGGGGCTACGCCGGGCGCTCCTTCGCCACCGGTGAGGTCACCGGAGACTCGGTCGTCGACCTCATCGTGGCCGCGCCCTACGATGACGCCGGCTCCTACTCCAACAACGGCGCGCTCTACATCTGGACCCCCGCCTCCGCCACCGGCAACGAGTCCGAGCGCGACGCCGAGCAGGTCTACGGCGACTACAACAGCGGCTACCTCGGCGAAGGGGCCACCGTCACCGGCGACCTCAACGGCGACGGCAACGCCGAGATCATCGTGGGCTCCCACACCTTTGGCGCATCCTTCAGCAACAGCGGCATTGTGCAGGTGCTCGAGACGCCCATCACCGACGGCGCCTACGCATCGAGCCACACCTCCACCTACATCACCGGGGGCAGCGAGAGCGCCCAATGCGGACGCGCTCTGGCCACCGCCGACTTCGACGCCGATGGCTACGACGACCTCGCGGTGGGCTGTCCCAATGCCAACAGCTCGGCCGGTGCGGTGGCCCTCTTCCTCGGCGCCGGCACCTGGTCGACCAGCCTCTTCTACACCAGCGCCGACACCATCCTCGAAGGCACGCGCGTCACCTACCCCGGCCAGATGGGCTACTCGGTGGCCTTCGCCGACGTCAACGGCGACGGAAAGACCGACCTGCTGGGCGGTGAGCGCTACTACACCGCCAGCACGTCGAGCTACTACCGCGGCCGCGTGGCGATGGTCTTCGCCGGCACCACGGGCACCATCGACGGCGACGACGCCGACGGCCTCGTGATTGGCCACGTCGCGTCGGGCT
>ENA-OWNT01000914-OWNT01000914.1-seawater-metagenome-genome-assembly--contig:-NODE-914-length-47924-cov-7.055050_pt1 | contig 47924 bp, 40 predicted proteins | sample MGYA00238136_ERZ651165 | MGnify/ENA primary metagenome ERZ651165 (study PRJEB26861, sample SAMN08777766) | seawater metagenome | isolation source: coastal seawater | place: USA: Florida | collected... | reverse complement strand
AGATTAGAGATTTTATCAAAACCAGAACAGAGGGAATTTGATTCTCCACCATTACTTTCTGGAGAAGTAAGAAAATCGATATTTAGGATAGATTCTACAAATAAAAAATACATAGAAACAATTGGAGGTCAGGAGCACAGTGTTGCATATCTTTTAATGTATAATTACTTTAGGCTTACAAGAAAGTTTTTTCTTCCTCAGGATTTTATAACAAAGGATATTGAGTATGTATGCAGGCAATTAGGGCTATATGGCTTTATTGATGCTGAATCACTAAATAATTTGTCCAAAAGCAATTTGAAGAGATACAGAGAAAAAATACTTGAACGAAGTGGGTTTGAGGCATTTGATGTTTTAGCTAAGGAATTACTATATGAGAAATCGCAAAAGCTAGCAGCCAATCATGTTAAGCCTAAAATTATATTCAATGATTGTATAGAATTGCTGCTGAATCAGAAAATAGAGGTGCCTAAATACTTTGCAGTCAGTGAAATTATCAGAGCAGCTATGGTGGATTACAAGAAGAACGTTTTAAAGCTTCTAGCCGATATTTTAAGAGATGAGCAACGTATATTACTTGATGATTTGCTTTGTCATTCTGATGATAAGAAAATTTATAAGCTTACAGCAATCAAATCATTTAATCATTCTGTAAGGCCAAAAGCAATTAGAGAAAATGTTTATGAGCTAAATAAAGTGAGAGAAATCTATAATTGCCTCTTACCATTGATTCAAAAATTACCATTAAGTTTTAAGGGGATAGAATATTTTGCTACTACAGTGATGAAGTCTGATATTTTTAGGATGAAAAGAAAATCTGATAATGATAAATATCTACATTTAATCACATTTGTTATTTATCAGTATAGTATAATGCATGATGCTTTGATGGATATTTTTTTGAAAGCTATAGGGAGTTTTAACAGCAGTAGCAAAAGGGAACATCAGATTAAATGCTATGAAGAAAGGACAAGCCTTCAAGAAAATTTAAAGAAGTATTTCTTTGTAAGCCAAAAAGAAAATATAGCTTTAAGAGCTATACGCAGCTTATATATGGATAATAGCAAAGACGCTTTCACCAAATTAAAAGAAATAGGTAAAATATTAGATGAACTATATAAAAGTAATATTATTCCCAGCACAAGCACGAATTTTGACAATATAGAAAATTTAATCTCTGCAAATAAACCTACAGAATATTCAGATATATTATCTGAGAAATCTAGAGCTCTACAGGTCAAATTATCTCCTATACTGAAATCTTTATGCTTTGATTACGAACAATCTAGTTGCCACGCTTTATTGAAAGCTACAGATTACTTTGGGAAAGTTGAAGGTAAGATACCGAATATATTACCTACAGAGCCTTTAGCATTTTTAGATAATGAAGATAAGAGTAATGTTGTTCTGTCTAGAACATCACGCTCTAACAAAAATGAGACAATCCAAACACACTCCAATTATAGAGCGAAGTATAAAATTAACGTGCCCTTATATAAAGCATTATTATTTAAGTATGTAGCAACGAATGTCAGGTCTGGATCTTTAAATTTTGAGGCGTCATATAAATACAAAGCCCTAGATGAATATTTGGTACCAAAAGCAGAGTGGGTCATTGAAGGGCCTGACTTAATAAAGCAGGCTGGGTTAGAGAAATTTACAAATTGTGACCTTGTTTTATTTGGCTTAGAGAATGTGATTAGCCAAGAATATACAAGAACTAATGAAAACATAAAATCTGGTGCAAACCAATTTATCAAGTTTAAAAAAGTGAATGATTATACCCTTAAAACCCCTGCACTTGATAAAAAAGATAGCGATATTACTCCATTAACTGGTTATTTTCCAGATCCTTACAAAGTGCCTATGCAGGAAGTACTCTTTACAGTTAATGAAGCTTCTGGTTTTTTAGATTGCTTTGAATATTATAAAACCACCCATAAAAGAGAATCATCAAGGAAACTTCTCGTAGCTGGCGTAATGTCTTTAGGTTATGGTATGAGAGATAATGAGATTGCACATATTTCTAAAAATATAAAATCTTCTGCTTTAGAAAATGTTGTAAATTGGTGTTTTACCAATGAAAATATACAAAATGCGATAGATTCCATTTTAAGAACCACTGATGCAACGACTGTGCCACAAATATATCAAGATAAAGATAAAAAAGTTCATACAGCTTCTGATGGCCAAAAATGGAAAGTGGTACATGATTCATTAAATGCAAATTACTCATTTAAATATTATGGACAAGATCAAGGGGTAAGTGTCATCAGCTTTATTGATAAAAGGCATTTGTTATTTTATTCGACCGTTATGAGTGCCTCACTTAGAGAATCAGCTTATGTTATAGATGGCTTGATGCATAATGACGTGGTGAAGAGCGAGATTCATTCTACTGATAGCCATGGCTATTCTGAAAGTGTGTTTGCAATAAGCCATTTCTTAGGGATATTTGCAGCTCCAAGGATTAAAAACCTCAAAAAGCAGGTTCTATCAATGTTTCCTGGCTACAGATCAAAATATAAAGACAAAAAATATATGATCCTGTATTAGTTTTCCGGACAGTCAACTTAACAAGACTGCAAGGAGAAGAAAATGCAAAAGAGGATAAAATATACATCGGAATTTAGAGAAGAAGCTGTTAAATTAGCGGTATCATCAGAAAGTTCAGCAGCAATAATCGCTAAGGAGCTAGGAGTAAATAAAAATACTTTATATAATTGGATCAGTAATTCTATGCAAGAAAAGACAAATTCCACTAAATCATCAAATAATAATGCAAATGCTAAATGCAAGGCGTTAGAAAAGGAGAATAGAGAGCTAAAAGCCAAGCTCAAACGTGCTGAAGCTGAGAGAGAAATATTAAAAAAAGCCGCGGCGTATTTTGCAAGTCAAGAAGTGTGAAATACGCCTTTATCAGGAAGCATTCTGCTATTTGTAGTGTGCGGCTGATGTGTGAGATTCTTGAAGTATCAAAGACTGGATATTATGAGTGGATTCAGGAGCCAATAGGACCTAGAGAAAAAAGGCTTCTTGAGTTAGATTCTTTAATCGAGAATATATTTATAGAACATAAGGAAAGGTATGGCTCTACTAGAATATTTGCTGAGCTAAAAGATCGTGGAGTTCCCTGCACCAGAGCTACAATAGCTAAGCGCATGTCATCTATGGAATTGGTAGCAAAGAGGGTGTAAGATAGATTGTGTAAGTTGGAAAAAAGATACTATGGTAAATAGTATAAATTAACAACTTATATGGAGATAAAAAATGGCAAAGAAAGCAGCCTTAAAGACAGAAGATATAAATGCAAAATTAGTAGAAGAATTACTATCAAAATCTGAGCCAGGAGAGCTATTTGGTAAGGATGGATTATTTACTAAATTAAAGAAGCAAGTAGTTGAGAAGATGCTATCAAGTGAGGTAGATCATGAGCTTGGTTATTCTAAGCATAGCAAGGTACCAAAATCATCCGGCAATCGTCGGAATGGCAGTTATACAAAAACAATAATAGATGATGAAGGTCATAAGATACCAATTGACGTACCAAGGGATAGAGAAGGAGAATATAGCCCTCAATTAATCCCCAAAGGCGTGAGAAGATTTGCAGGCTTTGATGATAAAGTAATATCCCTTTACGCCAGAGGAATGAGTATGAGCGAGATTCAAGCTCATATAGAAGAAATATACCATACAGAAGTTTCCAAAGAGCTTATTTCAACAGTTACAGATGGAGTAATGGATGAAGTAGGCAAATGGCAAAATAGAGTATTGGATAGTGTTTATCCAATATTATACCTAGATTGCATTCATGTTAAGGCAAGAGATAATCATACCATAATCAATAAAGCAGTATATTTGGCAATAGCAGTTAATATCGAGGGTAAGAAGGAATTATTAGGTATATGGATAGGCAAGAATGAAGGTTCTAAATTTTGGATGCAAGTAGTTACTGAATTGAAGAATAGAGGTGTGAATCAAATTTATGTTGCTTGTGTGGATGGCTTAAAGGGCTTTCCAGAAGCCATAAACACAGTCTTTCCAAATAGTGTAGTTCAGCTATGTATAGTGCATATGGTAAGGAATTCAGTGAAATATGTTTCGTACAAAGATTTAAAAGAAGTAACATCAGATTTGAAAAAGATATATACAGCAAATACTGATGAGATAGCTCATCTTGAACTCAAATCTTTTGCATCTAAGTGGGATAGCAAGTATCCAGTAATATCAGATATCTGGGAGAGAAACTGGGATGGAATAATCCCATTTTTTGCATTTCCAAAAGAGATCAGAAAGGTAATTTATACGACAAATGCCATTGAATCTATCAATCGGCAAATTAGAAAAATCATAAAAAACAAGGGGGTATTTCCAACTGATGAATCAATCAAAAAGATAATATATTTGGCTCTAAGAAATGCTGCTAAAAAATGGACGATGCCGATCAGAGATTGGCAAGTTGCACTGAATCAATTTGAGATTTTATGTGGTGATTTTAGGCAGGATTTACTGGAGCATAAAAAATGAACTTACACAAATTTATTGACAGACCCTATATTTGATGCGCTATAGCCTGCTTTTGTATTTTTTTCTTTAATACCAGATTCAGCATACGATTTCTGGGTATTATAAAACCAGAAGTAATTATCAGTGATTTGCTTTGGAATATTGCTTTCTACCTTAGTAAAGATAAAGCTGTTTTTGTAATCTAAAACATACCTTGATCCTTCCCTTACATAATATAGTAAGTCATATTTTGAGCTTACGGGTTCATCTATTTCTATTTCTAAATCTAAGTTGTTTATATTGGAATCACTAAATTTCACTTTATTTTTATGTTTCTCTATAGATTTTGTAGGACAAAAAACAAATCCTTCTTTATTAGGTGCCAAAATAGCTCCTTTAGATGCCGAATCATAAGAAGTATTATTTTTTTCAAGTGTTTTGGCTGTTTTTATATTTTCCAATTCAGTATAAGTAAATATCCTTGTATGACGTAAAATTATCCTAGATAATTCTCGTTCTAGAGATTTTATTTCAGATTGTAATGTCTTCAACTGCTCACTGCTTTTATCCATTTTTTTAGGACGACACTTGTTTTTTAATTCTCCTAACTGTCTTCCTTTATCCTTTAAAACAAATACCTTATCAAGTATCATATTATAGCTTATTTCTTCAGCCCCCTCATAAACATCCTCAGGTTTAAATTTACTATCTAGAGATTTTATTTCTAATATTTTATCAAGCATTTCATCAGAGTTAGATCCAGTTGCTGATACAATCCCAGATGTCATTGAAATCAATATTTTTATAAAACCAATTACTCCTATTGGGCCCTCATCTTGTATATTATGACGCCTGATGTAGGATGTAAATTTCTTCTCTACATTCTGCATATGGCTTATAAAAGAACCTATATATTTTGTGTTGTAATATATGTCAGTTAGGCAGGCGGACAATTTTTTATAAAATACCTCACTTCGCCAATTGATTTGAAGGAACTTTTTAAAGTTATTATATGCAATTTTGATATTTTTTTTTCGAGATATGGAATAGGTAAGATTTTCTAAAAGCTTTATCTCTAAATTCTTAGGAATCAGCTTATTAAGTTTAATCAATATATATTTTGCCGCATTAAAATCCTCCACTCTCATAGCATATTTTACTAATGTCTCTAAAGCTTCTCTTTGATGCAGTAGGCTGAAATTTTTAATTCTATTGAGAGCTCTTCTTCTTTCCCCCATTAAGTATTCACAACTAAAAGCATGGATTTTAATTCTAATAGATTCCGTATTTACTGCATCCATAGCATGGAAATACTTTATTGCTTGCTTGTATTGTGATCTTTCTATTAAAGCATAAGCTCCATACTCTTCATTGGGGATTTCTGTTTTATTCTTTATAATATGCTTTGCAGTTTTTTTGGTAATGCTACTGAGTGCTCCTAATTTATTGTTTTCAAAATCTAATAAAAAACATGTTTTAAGTTTTTTTTCTAAATCTTCTTTATCAAGGCTATATGCACTACCTGAAAATGCATCTCTTGCCTGCATCAATTCTGAGCTATAAATAGATTTCAGATATTTCCTTTTACTCCATAAAAGTAGTTTTAAGGCTTCATATTGCTTCATAGTCTTGCAAGAATCTATAACATAAACTATGGCATCTTTTCTTTGTTCTTCAGGCATAGAAAGGATTTTCTTGTGGTATTCATCCTCATTAAGTTCAAGAAGGTAAATTAGAGATAACAACATATGGCACCCAGGCTCATATTCTGAGTATTTTGTTGCCACAAGAATTACTTCTTTAGCCTCTAAATACCGTCCCGCAACTATAAGAAGCCTAGTTAAATCCATATATTTTTCTGCATAATAAGGAGAACTCATATTTATTGATAATCTAAGTGCATCTATTGCGTTTCTTGTCAGTTTTAGTTTGTCGTAAATACCAGATATTTTTAAGTAATTATTTGGGTCTTCAGAGTCACACATGGCTGCTTTATAGAAATACTCAATAGCTTTTTCATTGTCTCCATTATCTTTATATATACATCCTAATTTGTAATGAAAAAAATCCTCTCGCTCTGGGTGATATTTCTTCATGTTTATGCAAAATCTTATGAGTCTGTCATTGCTCTCTTCTTTTTCTAATTTTTGTTTTTCCAGTATAGATCGATATTTTTCATGAACCAGGTTTTGAAAGTAATAATCCATTGTGTAAAATACTTCTGAAGCTTCCTTATAGCGCTCAGTAAAATATAGAGATAATATTAGGTCAATTTTGAGATATATGTAAGATGCTCTGTTGAATCTGTTCTTGGATGCAGCTGTTTTAAAAACCATGACAGTCATTAAAGCAGTTACTATATCTTCTTTATCTGCTTCACTTTCACAATTATCTTTAGGGCAAAAATTTTTGTCTTGATCAAAGAGAGAATCGTAGAAATTCTGAACTGAAGATATATACGCCTTCTCATAGCGCCCCTCTTCTAATAAAGTCTTTACAATAGCGCTTTGATTTTGTGTTTCCAAAACATGTACTCATATTACTAACATATACTAATATTGTAACATACTCTTAAACTGTGATTATTGAAATAATCAGTGACAATCTGTATAAAATCAATGGAATTATCCTTTGTTGCGGAAATACACTCCAATGAAGAAGTGTATTATGCTGCCACTCGAATTATTAGGCCATCTCACCCGCTAAATCACAAATGTTACCTAATGTTTCTAAAAAGAAACCTTTTGCTGCTCCAGATGACTGAGCCCCTCTATCCACACCTAAAACATATTCACTCATCCTCTCCGTAAATGTTTCTGCTGGACTTGAAGAAACTTTGTCATTATATATAGCATCTAAAAACTTAGCCGCATCTATGCCGCCTAATTTCTTCTCTGGAGTGTTCAATGCCTTAGCTTTAAAATCACACTTCAATGTTTTAGTTGCGCTCTTTAACAGAGCTTTTACTGAAGAATCTACTGTTTTAGGAGTTGCATCATGAATTTCAGCAGATTTAGCATGAGTCACTTTTAAAGCTACCTCTGTTAAAATCCTACTAAAAGTGTTTAAATCTGCTACATCTAGTAGCTTATTTAACTTTTCATGTAATTGGTGAGTACTAATCTTTCCTGAAATAAATTGTAATAGTGATTTTAAATGTTGTCCACCCATTGGAGCAAACATTAGCAATTGCGAAAATGTACCCAGCATACTTTTATCTTGTAATTTCCTAAGTCCTGTAGTTTCTGTAGAAGCAACAATGCGGATACCTGTAATCACTTCTGTAAATGCTGAATAATATTGATATGATTGAATATCTGTACATCTTAATTGATATACTGCCTCATCTAACTCTGCAGCTGTCATTCTTTTACTTGCAACCTCTTGGTTGTAAACCTTCTCTGATGCTTCATAATCTACTGCTCTTTGGAGTAATGCATCTGATGAGCCTGCCTTATGTATATCAAAAGCATCTTGCACTATTCCTGCTTTACTCCTATCTAATTCTTGTTTTTTCTCTTGAAGTTCTTGCACTAACAATTGTGTCGCTGGATTTACAGATGTGTTAATAGTAGAATAATCTTCTAAATCCTGATCATGATTCAGCATCCTCATTAATTCTTCTCTTGTATCTGTTAGCATTAGCTCTACAATTTCTTTTTGATGCCAATGAAGTCCTTCAAATTCATCTAAAGCATCTTTATTCTTTCTTATTAAATTATAAACATAGTTAGCAGCTTCAAGTGCATCACTTAATCTACCTTCGATGCCACCTAAAACCCTTGCCCTACTCACCAAAGCTATTATATTGTCTGGTTTTATGACAAGTGCCTTTTCAACATAGACTAAAGCCTCTTTATGGGCTGCTTGCCCTTCTTCAAAATCTGCATATTGAATATTTGTCAAAGAAACAGCATAACCTTTACAGGTTTCTAAAGTTTCTCCGAACAATTCCAGCCTCATTTTAGCAAATGGCAAACTCTCCTCATACTTGCCAAGGCATGAGAGAACATGTCCTAATTGACCTAATGTCTTTTTATCTAGAGGAAGATTTTGTCTTTGTTTAGCATCTATTGCTCTACGAAAATATGCCTCTGACTCCTCGTATTTTTCTCTAGAGGCATCTGCATAGCCTTCTATACTAAGCAATTCCGCCTGCTCTGATACCATAAATCCTAAACTAGTCCACCCTAAATATTCTGGATTATGCTTCATTGCTTCTCCGTAAGAAGCCGCAGCTTCAATATATTTGCCTTGTTCTGCATAAATACGAGCAACTCTAACGTGAACCCTATAATCTGCTGCAAATTGTGGTTTTTGAAGTATCTCTTGACACTTTGCTAATTCCGCCGCTGGGCCTTGTAGACGATAAAGTGCGAGAGCATGTGCATCATGATCTTCAAATGTAGTAGCAGGAGATGCTAAGATTTTTTCCATAGAAGACTTCTCAAAGGCTGATTTTTTTTCCTCGTTCTTTATGCTTTTGATTTTTCTCATTTCTGAGGAGTACTGAGCTCGTAAATTTGTAGGATCAGCTTTCACGGCAAGGTCTACTTCCTTTTGAAATTCCTTATACATCTTCTTTGAAGTTTTAGAATCTAGCTCCTTATCTCGCGAATGGTCTAAAAGTAGAAGCCCTCTTTGAAGATGTAGATTACTAGTTAATTGACCATTCTTAGGGGCTAAAGATAGCCCTTCCCTAAATATAGCATCAATATAAGCAAAAGGTGCATATGAAAACTCAACAAGTTCTGCCCTCTCCAGTAATTCTTCAGCTCTTTTAATCTTTTGTTCTTTTGAGAGTTTTGGTTTACCCATGTCATTAATATTTTTTGTTATATATCATTAATATATCAATTTTTAGAATTGAATCAATACAGATGATATTAGCCAGCATAATATAATAAAAATCTTTAGCCCTTCTAGTCTCTTCTTGATCTTGTTGCCTGCATTTGTTCTTCCTTTGCCTGTGTTTGACTTATTGATGCAGGTGTTTTATACGTATTACTAGGCTTTGGCTGATCCCCGCCGATAGTTCCGATCATCTTCGCAGCTACTTCTTGTGCCGCTGCTTTTTGCTCAGGAGTCAGTTTTGTCTTCTTCTCAGGTTTCTTTGTCAAATCACCTAATCCAGTATCACTTGCAGAACGCTTTACTGGTGGTTTTGCTTGGCCTTCAGGAAGAGGGTTTGTTACTTCCCCTACTGACTGAGTGAAATCTGCTTTTACATCTGATACTTTTGACGTAGTTTGAGTGGCATTTTGTTCTGTGCCTTGACTAATAACAGGACCTTTTTCAGCAAGTGCTTTAGCCACCTCTTGCTCTTTCGCATGTTTAGCTTCTAATGCAGCTTCAATGCGGCCCAAAGTTCTATCTCCAAAGAGTGCATCACCCCTACCCTCAATTTTAGGCATGTATGCATCCACAATTTTGCCATCCTCATAGAAGATGGTATCGATCACCCTGTTACCATTACTATCAAAAACTGGGCCATTAGAATCAGACCGAGGTAAAAATATCTCCGTTTTACCGATAGCTGGAATATCAGGTGGGGCCGTATCGACTTCGTAACGCTTGGGCTTACTATCATCAGATGGGCATGAAGCAGCTTCTCTTAGAAGATTATTTTTCCTCAACAGATTAACTGCACTTGATATATTTTGTCCTCTATCTAACGCTTCAAGTCTATCTCCTCTAGCACTTTCTATATGTGCTTGAATTTGCTTAGTAACAAGATTACCTTCTTTAGGATTAACACTCTGAATAGGCGGAACTTGTGTGGGCGTTGCTTCAGTAACTTGCTTAGCTTCCTCAATCTTAGCTTCAAGAGGTCTTGAAACTTCTTTACTATAAGAATTTTTGTGCTTTTCAATTTCTTTTAATTCTCCTAAACTGGAATTATTTATAGCAGATGCTTTTGCTGCAAGTTTATTAAAAAACGCAGGGCCCGTATTACCTCTCATCCCCATTGCCTGCATTCTCATCGTAAGCAATTCGTCCTTACGCGCCTCTAATACTACTTTCACACCTTTCTTCCACTCTGCGCTTACACCCTCCATCTTCTCCAGTTCAGCTTCGTATATTTTGATACTTGCCTCACCAAATAAGATGTGCTGCTGCGCACGTCTCTCAGCATTTTCAGCTAAAGCTTTATCTACATCTGATTCAGGAATTTGCGCTCTCACAATTTCATCCGCTCTATCGAATAACCTGTTTGTAGTTTCTATTGATGATCGATAGACTTTCAAAACTTGAGAATTATCTCCAACATTCATATGAGCTAGAGTGTATAAGCTATGGTTAACTTTATCAGCTTCATGAGTAGCCTTTACTGCTTCTTCTTTTGTGTTTATTGTAACATCTGCAAGCTTTGCATTTTGTAATGGAGCATCCTTCAAAACAGCTTTTCCTAACCCTTGCCATTTCCCTTCAAGATTTGATACAAGCTCTTCTTCTTTTGGTGTTATTGCAGAATCTGGCTTATTGTATAACTGCTGATGAAGTGTTCTCGTATCGGAGCTTAGATCATCAACATCCCCCCATTTCTCTCTAAGCACAGAATTTCCAAAAGCCCTAAGCGTCGTTATTTGGTGTTCTAGTTCCAATATGCCTGACATTTTTTCTTGGTAGCTTCTCTGCTTTTTTTCTTTTTCTTGAGTCATACAACACCCTTAATTTTCAAACATTATATATTGACTGTACTTATTGTAGTATACATTTATCAAGCTACAAATATAAATAACAATTAAAATGTTAGGGTTTGTTTCTATGGTCAAGATAGTAAATTTATCACGTTTAAGAAAGTAAATAGCCCTTTCTCAATTGCTCTGCAAGACAATGTTGCATGTATATTAATCCACAATATCAACCAACTACCAGCCCACTTTGCTCTCATGCCTGCTTTATCAGCTAAGTGCTGGAAGTCTTCTCAAGAATATCAGACCAAGACAAGTATGCAGTGTATTTTTTCTACTACTAGATTCTATTTCTGCTTACAAAATATACATCATCTTTAAGATTACCAGAATAGAAGATATACTAACAAAGTATTATCAAATTAAATCTCATAAACTCACTCAAGAGAAAGAAAACTATGGATGCTAAATTAATAGAGCTAGGATGGACAGAAAGCAATATTTCCTCTATTGCCAGAAATAAAAAGCATATAACTACCGTTGAAGAATTGCCTATCAAAGAGCATCGTAACCTTAAAAAGCTTTTTAACATAGGGTTTAAAAATAAAAATATTTCCTCTATATTAGGTAAAGCTGGAGCTAAAGCTGACATTGCCATTAAGGCACTTGTTGATAATAGTCATGCTCTGAAAAGACTGATCAGCGAATTTGACTTTACTGCTACAAATATTTCTTCTATTTTACATGGAGCGGGAGCTAAAGCTGATATTGCGATTAAGGCACTTGTTGATAATAGTCATGCTCTGAAAAGACTGATCAACGAATCTGACTTTACTGCTACAAATATTTCTTCTATTTTACATGGAGCGGGAGCTAAAGCTGATATTGCCATTAAGGCACTTGTTGATAATAGTAATACTCTGAAAAGACTGATCAGCGAATTGGACTTTACTGCTACAAATATTTCCTCTATATTAGGTGGAGCGGGAGCTAAAGCTGATATTGCCATTAAGGCACTTGTTGATAATAGTCATGCTCTTAAGCGATTAATTGACGAATCTGATTTTACTACTGAAAATATTTCTTCTATATTAAATGGAGCTGGCTCTAAGGCTGATATTGCTATTAAAGCATTAGTTGATGATAGTAATGCCCTTAAGCGATTAATTGACGAATCTGATTTCACTGCTGCAAATATTTCTTCTATATTAAATAAAGCTGGGTCTAAGGCTGATATTGCGATTAAGGCACTTGTTGATAATGGTAATGCCCTTAAGCGATTAATTGACGAATCTGATTTCACTGCTACAAATATTTCCTCTATATTAGGTGGAGCTGGAGCTAAGGCTGACATTGCTATTAAAACATTAGTTGGTAATAGTGATGCTCTTAAGCGATTAATTAACGAATCTGATTTCACTGCCGAAAATATTTCCTCTATATTAAATGGAGCGGGAGCTAAAGCTGATATTGCGATTATGGCACTTGTTGATAATAGTAATGCCCTTAAGCAATTAATTAATAAATCTGATTTCACTGCTACAAATATTTCTTCAATATTAGATGGAACTGGAGCTAAAGCTGACATTGCTATTAAAGCATTAGTTGATAATAGTAATGCTCTGAGAAAGCTTATTAACGAATCTGACTTTACTGCTACAAATATTTCTTCAATATTAGATGGAGCTGGAGCTAAAGCTGACATTGCTATTAAGACCCTTGTTAGTAATATAAAGCACCTTAAGAAGTTAAAAATACATCCTTACAGAAAATGGTCAGAAATAAGTATAATTCTCCGTAATAACAAAAGTAATTTCGCACCCGCAATACAGAATTTAGCAGCTGAGGTCCCTGCATAAAAGAGCCGCCTATTTAGGTTAGACCCTAACTTGACATTCTGTGAATGTGCATAATGTGTCAGTCTAGAGTGGATTTTTATATTACTTGACATATTCAGAATAAGGTTTATAAGCTCAACTTGACAAGATAGCCTCTCAACATAATTTTATCATTAACCTTGAAAAGAAGATGAAGAGGAGTGTTGTACTCCCCGAACTTTTTGAACATTTGTAACATTTGGTTTTTTCATTTTAGATGTGGTCTCTTTTCTGCCAAAACCACCAGAAATTAATTTAGTCACCGAAGACTGATCAAAATCTTGTTGAGCCCTTTCACCGCTTCTCACTTTATCAGGGTCTCCTCTGTCTCTTTTGTCAAGATCTTGAGTGATATCAGCCTGAGCAACTAATTCTTTGGAAGCTCTTATTTCCTCTCTACGTCTTATAATAGCCTCTGCATACTCTAACTCATCTTCTGTAACTCGTATGGCATCCTTTGCTTTATAAGTTCTAGCTATAGTTTTTTCTATACGGTTTTTTTCAGCTCTTATTGCCTCCGATCTACACCTTAAGCCACCTATCTCTTCATCAAGTTCCGCAATTTCTGCTAACGCATGAACTTTATTGTCTCTAGCACTAGCATATTTTTGCTGCCCACGTTGTTCATGCAGCTTGCTTCTAGAATTACGCAATCGATCCTCTGTGCTCCTTGCCTCACTCTCATGTAGTTTTGTTTTACGAGAATTGCCATCTGACGCCTTCGTAGCAGTAGCTCTTTCTCTAGCCTTTACAGCAGCTTCTTCCAAACGAGCAACTTCTGCTTCTAATCCATTTAGCTCTTGTAGTATTCTATCAGACTTTGTTATAGATTGTTGACATCGTAAAATATGCCCTTCAATATCTTTTTCATCAGCAACTATTCCCTCTAACTCACTAGCTAGCCTCTTTCCTCTTTCTATATTAGCTTCTAAATTTTTCTCATGGTTGCTAAGATACTCTATTGCTTTTTTATTACGTACTCTTGTCTCCGATATTTTTTTATCATATTTCTCGCCCAATTTGATTATCTCTTCAGAAGAATATAATCTTACTGTAGAGAGTTTAGCCTGCATTGTTTGCTGTTGGAATTTTTCTAAATCTGTATTGAATCCATGAAACATTCCCCTCGCTGCAGGACGCCCTTCACCTTTGAGTAATTGATGATAATCTTCCCTACGCCTTGCCTGCATTGCACTAATCTTTTGATCCCTCGCTTCTGGAGAAATACCTTCTTCTCTCATCAAAGTTTTTATATCGTCCTTAGTTGTATATTGAACAAATAAATCTCCTTTATCTATCGGATATATTTGCCTTCTGAGCCCGTCTATACTGTCAGTAATATGCAGCAAGTATTTATCAAGTAGCAGAGGATCCTCCCGAACAGACCTTGGTATATGAAACACTCTATTACTTGGAAAATTAGTAGGAGTTGATGATAATACTTGAAATTCATCTCCAATATCATTCAGGGCCTTTATAAATGCACCGCAGCTGCTGCAGCTTGCTGGGGTTTGATCATTTACAGTTCCATCTGCATTAAATGCACACAAACCAAGTAAAGAGGGGGTTACCTGAAGCCCTGGAGAAGCAATTCTTGATTCTTCTATTGCCACTACATCAGGATGATCTCCTTCCTTAGACGCTCCTATATTAGCAGCATAAGGTATAATTTGGATTTCTATATCGCCATCACCAGCTAAAGTTTTATATTCTTTAGATTGCTTAATTTGAGCCACAAGGGACTCTCTATAATCATCTCCTTCATAAAATCTAGCATTTTGAGCAATAAAAATTCTACCACCTCTTAAAACAGCCGCTGAATATGGTGGAGATGGCACCATCTTAGCTATCTCATTCACTGCTCTCAGGGCTCCCTTATCTAGACCAGGTCCAGAATCTATATATAAGGGGGTACTATTACGTAAGCGTTCAACAAAACTTGTGCCAGAACGTCCCAGCTCCTTTAGAGCAGTTTCCAATCCTGAAGTGTCTGGTAGCTCGCTCGACATTATAGCATATAAATCATGTATACCAGGAATCTAGCCAATCTTGGCCAGATGGTAGATGGGTTGACTCACCTATCTTACTGAGCACTAAATCAGATGAACCGGAATCATAGACCTGACAAACTATCTCACTAAATAGCTTTTGTGGATGATAATCGGATTTAGATGCTGTAAGCGCAGCTGCAATTTTTTGCGCATCATTGTCATTCAACTTTAAACCTCCCTTCTCTTGATTTAAGGATAAAAAAGTCATCAAATCTCTTAAACCCAAACCTTTATCAAGAGCAACACTTAAAACACTATTATCATCTGCATCTGTAATACCTAAAAACTCACTATCAGTAGCCTCTGAATCTTCTACCCAAAGAAGATTCTGAAATTCTATAATTTTATATTCACTTAACATCCTCATCAGAACTAAAGATTTTATGCTGCCCATTGATAATTCTCTATGGTTCAGATGTATACTTGATAACTCCTGAGATATATTAGAGTTTGTTTTAGCAACCCTGCATAAGTTGCTATACTCACCATCGGATAAGCTATTCACTATGCTGTGTTTAGAGGGGCTACCCGCTTGATCACCATTGATACCTAACATTATCAAAACTCTCCATTTTTATTTTTTCGTCATTACTAGTTTCGCTATTCTAACATAAAATAAGAATAATTAATAGAATTTAAGCTAAAATTTATCGTAATAGTTAGTTACAATGATATGAATACAACTTCTGTTTTATAATTAAAACGATGATCACTATAACTGCATAAACATGATATTTATCTTTGATCCTTTACTCCAGGAATATGACCAAAAGCAACGACTGATTTGATTTTATGTTTACTTGGCGGAAGCCCAATAGTAACCATATTGCTTCCTAATTTTTTGTTTAAAGCATCTATCATTTTTGATAGGTGCTGATGCTTCTTCTTATGGTGATTATAGAAATCATCAAAACTCATTTGTGATGATTCTTCTTGCAGGCCGCTTAAGCTAATGCTAAGCTTCTTTAACTCTTTAGCATTGCTTGTGTGGATTAGATTGTCCCAGAGCCTGAGTGCAGCATTTAAAAATGTGTTGTTATCAGAGGATAATGACAATTTAGCTCTATCTTTAATTTTCTTTCCTGAAGATAGGATTATCTCTAAATAAATACTATTACTGAAGAGGTTCTTTGCTCTTAGCCTAGTAGCTGCTTTTAGTGTGAGAGTAATTAGTATATTTCTTGCTACTTCTACTGATTTGGAATCTGGCACTAATACTTGACTATGTCCTATAGAGCTATTTTTAGTTTCCTCTAAAGGTAAATCTGCTCCTCTTATCAAATACCAGATTTTCTCACCCCATACGCTTCCCCAAATAGATCTTAAGCGTTTCGGGTCTAAATTACATAATTCTTGAACAGAGGTAATGCCATGCTTTAGTATTTTTTTCTTCGTTCTTGAGCCTATTCCAGGCAAATCACTGAGATCTAGCTTGTAGAGTTTTGCTGGTAAATCATTTGGCTGGATTATTGTCAGACCATCTGGCTTTTGCATATCCGATGCTATTTTGGCTAAATATCTATTGGAAGCGATTCCTATAGAACAGCTTATATAAGCTCCAACATTCTCTTTTATTTTTTCTTTTATTATATTGGCAATAGATATTGCCTCACTTGGAGTTTGATACTTGCCAGTAAGACGGCATGCTGCCTCATCTATTGAAAATATATGATCAACTTTGAGGTATTTATCTACCTCAGCAAATATTCTATTATGATATTCAACATATAAAGCATGATTAGCCTGAACGCAAATAAGTTCAGGGCATAATCGCTTAGCCTCAAAAATTCTGGTGCCTGTTTTTATTCCCTTGAGCTTAGCATCATAGCTCGCAGCAATTGCGCATGTACTATCTGTCATAAGCGGAACTACAGCAACAGGCTTATCTCGCAAGTGAGGATTCACTTGCTGCTCAACAGTCGAAAAGTAGCTATTAATATCCAAATAAAGCCAATTGAGTTTATTCTCTAATGCAAAACTATCTCTACTATCGCCTACTACCATGCTAAATACTTTGCTTTTTCTAAAACTTACTGCATTTTGCTTCTTGAAGCGAATATTTTTCTAACCGATTGAAGAGCCGGTCCTTTCTCTATCATATTACCTCAAACCCTTATTTTGGTTAGGCATTACAAACTAGGTCCACCTAATTCATGTGATTTTTGTAAATGATGTTCGTGATGCTCAATAGCCTTCTCAATCGATTTCATTGGTATGTGATGCAGCTCGGAATTCTTTTTCCAATGATCTAGATATTCATGTGGATTATCTAGCCATTTACCTTTAAACTCCACAGCATAACCTTTTCTAAATTGTTTAAGATGCTCATCAACGATTTTCTGATTATGTTTTTGACATATATCTGTCATACTATTTTCAGCTGCATGTATATCTTCTGATGCTTTTAATTTAGAATGTACATTATCATGATTTAGCAGCTGATTGGATTTGATAAAATCTACTGATTGGTGCATCTTCTGGACAAGGTTACCTTGATCAACCTTATGTGCGTTTTCTATTTTGGCAATTATGTGCTTACTATAATCATAATGCACCATATTCTTATGCAGAGAAGCAAAATAATCATTTTCTCCTACCATTACATTCATAAGCTCTCCAACTGTTTTTGCTTTGGCTTTTTGCTCTGTAAATGCATTCAGCTTATCATCTACATTTGATTTATGTATCTCTTTGTCAAGCTCGTTGATGTAATCTTTGGTACTAGCCCTAGACCCATAAAGATTCTTGAGATCTTGTATTAAAGTTTTTTCTTCAATAATATTTTTTGAAGCAGCTATCCTAACTTTCTTATCTAGCTCTAAAGCTAAATTATCCTTATTGTTTTTAGCAGAAATCTCTATTGTTTTAATTATATCAGAACTATGGGCTTTGCTGTGCTTGAGTTCCTGCTGCAAGCTTGCTAAATATTTTTCTCTTTTATCTATAGAGCTTAGCGTCTCATTTAAGGTCTTGGCATTACCAACTTCTTGCTCAAGATCTGCGATTTTAGCTTCTACTTCCCTCACCTCAATCTTGCTTTCAAATAGATCTGCTTCCTTTTCTATTTTATCCAAATTTCTAACGTCACTGCTAGCTTGCTTCATAATCATCATTACTTCTTTCTCTGGAAGAAGTCCATGTTTGGTAACCTCACCTGCCGTATTTACAAAGCGGTCAATGTTTCTCCTAAATTTACTATCTCCAAAATATGCCTCTTGCTTCTCATCAAAGTAATATCCATGATCCTTAGAATGAACTGCAAGATCTATTAAGCTCCCATATACACCAACTCTTAAATCTTGTACTTCAGTAATTGCTTTACTGATATCTTCAGGGCTTTTTGCTTCTCTAATCTGCTTCTCATATCTTTCATGTAGATTTGATACATATTGATCAAATTCTTTGCCTATTACTTCTTCTATATATTCATTATATTCACTTGAGTCTACCTTCAGGATCTCAGCTTTTAAATGCCCCTCATCTATTCTTCTGCCTAATTTCTCTAATTTTGCAAAACTATCTTCATATAGGCTAATTTTGAAATTGATCTTAGGCAATTTCGCTTCTGTAATAGCTCGTATTCTTTCATTGATCAATTCATCATTCTTTGAAGATAATTGCTTACTATAATCATCAGAGGTAATGATTTGCTTGAGCGCTTTACCAGCAGAATGATTTTCTAACTCATTAAACCTTACCATCTGGGATGTAGATTTGCTTGCTGAATCCTTAATCATATCATGATGAAACTCAACTAAGCCCTGATCTTTGTCGTGGATTACTTGGCTATAAATATAAGCTTCTCTGGTAAGATCTATTATTAGCTTATCCTTTTTATCAATACTATTACTTAGCTGATTTTCATTTGATTTATACTTCTGATTATATTGACGCTCATATATTTCATACTTCTCTTGCGCAGCACTAACATTAGATAATAAATCCCCAAGATCCTCTACATTCTTCCCATCCGATAAAGCTATAGCAGCTATAGAATCTCTATAAAGATCTTTTGAGACAATATTATTACCTATCTCCATTCGACCTTGTTTTTCTAGTAGCTCCATTGCCTGAATTAATTCATTCTTGTCCTTTGCATGGTTTGAAGTAATACTCGATGTTGCTGCAAACATACTATCACCTTTGAAGTAATCTTCGCTCTTAGTATTATCAACGATATCTTTAATGACATGGCTTCTTATAGCATCTTGAGAGGTATCCTTTTGTGATGAAGGTGATTTCATTAGATTATCTGGAAACTCATCAGCTAAATCCCACTTTTCAGGTAAGTTTACGGCTTCTACATCTACTATTTTTACAAAGCCATAAAAGCCATTTTCTTTATCTATCGTATTTGCAATATAGTTCGCAGCTAGTTTCCCAGACTCATCACAATCAGGCCAAATAACTACATTCCTTCCTTGAAGCTGGCTCCAATCAACTTTCCTAACTCCACCTGTTCCGCCCATCCAGGAAATTACATTATATTCTGGAAGAAGCTTGGCAGCAGCATCCGCAGCCTTCTCCCCCTCAACAATTAATACTGGCTTGTTTGAGTTTTCCTCTAAAAGATGAGCATTATAAATTGGCTTATGATCAGTTTCATCAAAAAAGCCTTTTAATTGCCATCTGGATTTATTCTTTGCCTCATTGTAGCAATAAGTTACAGGCATTACTTGCTTTACTTGCCTCATCTCCCCTGTTTCTTTGTCTAATCTCTCCTCTAGAGTTCTTATACTATATCCAAGTAACTTGCCTTCTTTGCTTGTATATTCATAAATATTACTTATAGATATACCCTTCTTACCCAAATATCCAAGGTCTCTTTTAACATCAAACTTAGGAGCATCTGATGGAATTTCTTTATGAGGATTCCATTGATCTCTAGGCCCATCATCTATTTTTGCATTTTGTCCATTTTGATTATTTCCTACGTAATTAGAATTTGCAGCATGTAGGTAATCAACCTCTGACTTTCTTACCCCTACTCTGTCAGCAAGCACTTCTAGAGCCTCAAACCTACTCTTTCCAATGCCTGATGCTACAAAATCATAGATATTACCGCCCTCACCTGTACTAAATCTATGCCAAAGACCAGTCCTTAAATCCATATTTAAAGATCCACAAGATATGCTATTTGCATTCTTCTTCTCTATAGAAGAATCTGGGTTAATTGAATGAGCAAAATCTCTAAATACTGATTCATAAGTGCTTGGACCAAGTTTTGCATTCACATCTGCCCATTCTATTCTTGAACGTATATTAGCTCTTGCTTTAATTTGATCCTTTACAGTAGATAAATCATCTGCTGGGCCGCTAGCTTTCTCTCCAGCCTTTGCATCTAGATTAGCTTCTCCAGAAGATTGCATTTCTACTACTTGCTCATTCTTCTCTTTCTCGCCATATATTCCCAACCTAATTGAGCCAAATAATTCGCTATTTTTAAAATCATTTAGTTGTAGTATCTTATTGTGCCCAGTAGAAGTTTGGTTGGATATAACATCCATATGAAATTTATCTAAAAATCTATCATCTAAGGCACTAGGGAGTAAGGATCTCTTAATATCAATTGACTGCCTTATATCTGGTAGTTCCTTCTCTATACCACCAGATTTTAGTTCTGCTGTATATTCTCCTTCTATTCTCTCGCTTCTAGCATAAGCCAGTAATTGCTTCTCTAGATTTTCTGTATTAGCAATGGCATCTTTTCTCTTCTGACCAAAACCAACTAAATTACCTATACCCACTCCATCTAAGCTACCAAGCAAGCTAGGTTTTTGCCCCACTCTCTTTGCAGCTTCCTCTAAATTACCTACAGTTAAATTGCCTGCACTCTCAGCTAATTCTTTAAATTTAGACAACACTTTTTCTGGATTATCCTTATATATTCTAGATAAGTAATTTGGCACAAGCTTTTCTCTAAAATTTCTCTCTCCGTCAATTGCAAACTTAAGCTCATCAAACCTTTCTTCTAAAGATACTTTTTTGCTAAGCATTTCAGAAATTGAAGAATAATTATCAGCTATTTCCTCTTTAAGATTTCTATAAGCTTTACTTGCAGCTACATAATTGACTTCATCTATGGCATGAACTAAGTCCTTGTAATGTTCTGTATGATATATCTGAGATATTTGCTCATCTACAATAGTTTTAGTAGCACCAGCATGCTTCTTTATAGTCTTAAAATTCATGCCTAACTGAATGATACGATCTTTAAAGTCAGGATAATTTTCCACTATATCTTGGGCTTTTTGATTTCTTATATTCCTGGTCTCAAGAAACTGCCCCCACTTTGGATGATCCCATATTGCACCTTTTATACCAGTAGCCCTTTCCTGCTGAGTTTGGTGATTAGATATTTCTCTTATTATTTCTACGGATTCTTGGCTCTTCGCTATATAGACTTTTAAATGCTTATCCTCATTTGTAAGGCCCATATTTTTGTAATCACCAGCAAAGCTTGTATTTACCCTCTTACTTGCAAGTTTGACTAAAGCATCTAAAATTTTATCATTAGTGCCGATTTCATATCTTAAATCTGCTTTTAATAGCTTTTCTTTATCAGATACATCGCTCAAGGATTCTAAAGCAACTTCCTCTAAGACATCAGAATTTATAAAACATTTCAGATTCTCTCTATGACGAGTAAGTAATACATTCAAAGCCTCATATCCCATTCCCTTCTCAAAGAAGAGGAAATTATTATCAACGCTGGCGCCTTGAAGCTTATGAGCAGTTACTGCATAGCCATAATCAAGAAGCCTTGTATCTCCAAATTCTGAGAATCTTGATCCAGAAAACTGCTTTGTATCAATTACTACTGCTTCTTTTGTACCATCTGCTTTTGATACAAGGGTGCTTATAAATGAATTACCATAAACATCTGGCTTAGTCATAGATAGAACAGTTCCAACTTCACCATTATAGATGCCGCTAGCTCCTAGATTATTATAGTTTCTTGTAAAGACTATCTGCTCACCTCTTGAAAGTAATATCTTTTTGTCACCGACATTTATCTCATACTCCTTGCCCTTTATTACACCAGCATCCTTTAATTGCAGCCTTACTTCTTTATTGAGCTTTAAAGCCGCTTCATTAGTATAAGTTGAAATTACTTGAGTTCTTAGAGTTGCTATATCATCATTTTCTAAAGATCTTGCAGATTTAAGGTAAGAATCTATATATTCATTCACAAGCTTAGATCTACAATTAAGCTCACCTTTATCAATCTCTATTGATTTATCTTCCAGATATATCTTTAAAGCTTCTCTAACTTGGTATTGACCTAAAAGCTTAGTAGCTTCCCTATGTAGTGGATTTTGTTGACGCCTTGATTCCTCTAATCTGCTAGTGCCGCAAATATCAATTGCTTTCTTATAAGCTCCTAGCCAGCCCACACCATGAAGCTGGTTATTATCACCAACTAAAATAACCTTAGCACCTACCCTCGCCGCCTCACTAAGCATATAATCCATATTCGATAGCTCCATCATAGATGCTTCATCGATAATCATTACATGGTTCTTAGTAAGTACACTCTTACTCATATCTCCCTTAATAAGAGTTTTTAAAGATAAATCTTTTAGAATAGGAGCAAATCCACCTTTGATATCACCACCCCCATCTCTTGCCAAGTCTTCATAACGATCTTCCTTGAAATAATCACCTTTAAGGAATAAATCGAACTTCTCACCCCTGGCTTTCATCCAGTCCTTTCTCCAAAGAGAGGCATTTTTGGCTTCAATACCAGTTTCCTTCTCAAGTACAAGAGCAGCTGTAGAACTTGGAGCAACACCTATAACCTTCTTACCTGCTCTCTTATATTGTTTTACGATCTCTTTCATAGATACTGTCTTACCAGCACCAGGAATACCTTCTAAAACAGATATATTTGGTCCATTTAATATCTCTAAAACAGCCCTTTCCTGCTCCTTGGAAATTGTATCAGGATTAAAGCCTTCCTCTAAAAAGCTTGCCTTAATACCAAACATTTGCTGAATTCCTCGTTTAATATCTGCCTTCAAGCCTTTATGCACCTCAGATGCTACTTCTTTCAAGGTTGGAGATAGATCATTAAGGTTTTTAATATCTAGAGTATGAGTATCCTTCTTGTGTAGAAGATTCACTGTGGATAAATATCTTTCTTCCATCTCAAGGCGCTTAGTTGTAGTATAAAGTGTTCTTCCCTTTAGATCAGTTTCTATTACCATAGAGATCTCTGGAGAGGTCATGATCTTATGATGAAGCTCCATGAATTTTGCAGAATATTCCTTATTAATAGCCTCGATTGGAGAGTAAGATTTTTCACTTATTCCTTCACTTGTTGCATTTTTTGCAACAAGTGAAGCGTTATGTTCTTCTCCCGCTATCTCTACTTTCTCACCAGATACAAATTTATGAGATAGAACTTTTTCTAACTCAGTTGCTATTTGTTCTTTCGTAAATACTGGACTATTTACTGTGAGCTTATCTAGAATTCTGGCTGGGTTTGCTAAAATCCTTTTATAATTTTCTTCTAATATCTCTATATTATTTTGCACCAACTCTGAGTTAGTAATATTAATTCCTGGTCCAACATGTTTAGTCGGAATCAAATCAATCCCCTGCTCCTTATATGACAGATGAGATACTTTTATATCAAAGCCATTCTTTACAAAATGCTCATTGATTTTATCAGCTGCCATTTCTCTAAAATAACAATAAAATGCCCTGCTGCCCCAGTCTCTATTTTTAGTTGGCGCAAAGTCAATTTCTCCATATCTATTTTCTTTTAACTCTCTTGTTGTAGCTAAAATATGTGCATGGGGATTGTTAGGATTATCATCATGTATGCAAACATCAGCAACCATTCCCATATCTACAAGTTCTTTAGCAATATCTTCTATAAGCGCTATATTTTGTTCTAATGTGAACTCTTTTTGCAGAGCAACCATGAACTTTCTTGCCGTTTGAGAATTATCTCTTTTTTCAAATTCTTCTGCTTTATTCCATAGTTTTTCTCTATCATAAACCCAATCAGGCGCATGATCTGGTGGAATGATTTTTGAATAAGCAAGACCTTCTTTATCAGAATAATTCCATGTGATTTCACCTGGGGTTCCATATTTTTTGTTTGTAAAAGAATATGTCAGCTTACTTCGAGAATTATATGCACTAGTAGCAATAGCATTTTGGCCTTTGCTTCTTTGAACCTCTCCAATATGTACGCTATATAGTGCCATTTATAATATAGTTTAGTTTTTTTCTTTTGGTTCTTTTTGTTTTGATCCTTTTCGTATTTGCACTTCTTTTTGCCCATCAACCCAGCCACTTTTTTGTACTGACTTTGAGGGAGGCAATAAAATAGATATTTTATTGCTGAAGTGCGCTTGTCAGAATCCTATCTACTATAACTCAATTCCCTACTCCAGTCAATCATTCTTACTCTTGCCTTTTACAGGGGTTATAGGGGGCAAGTCTGCCCCCTGAAGTTTGGCTAGTACAATTTGGTTTTATATTGATCTTGGACTATAGGTCTGAGTATGATTTTATATTTACGTATCAAAGATCTTTTATCTTTGATACTGTGCTAGTAGATATTTCTATTTGAAAAATTTAGATGTCTTATTCTAGAGTTTAAATATTTTAGTTTTTTTAGTTGAGAAATCTAAGCTTAAAATTACCCGCAAAAAAAGTTTTATCTAATAAAAAACACTTCAAAATAAATCATCTTTTTGTTGAATATTATACCTTTATAACTTGCTTGCAATTGGGGTTTATGGTATAATAAAGTTGTAAGGAAAAGAGGTTTTTTCTTAGCTTTATAAATGTAAAACTTAGAATTCAAAATATAAGTTGAGCAGTGCAAAAATAGAGGATTTTATGAAGAAGAATTTAAGTTTAGAAATTAAAAAGATAGCTAATAAAGATGTGATAAATGCAATTGGTGATCTTAGTAATGTATCAGTTGATACTGTAAAAATGATATCAAGCCTATCAAAAGAAAATGATTTATATTCTGAAGTTTTTATAAGAATTGCGGATACAATTAGGCTGGGATTAGATACATATACAATCAGAAGAATTGCTGAAAATATATTTGAAGATATACAGAACTCTAGAAATAAATTGCTTGGAATTAAAGAGGAATTTGCTAAAACTAATGTAAAAGCCGCTTAATTTAATACAAAATCATGACTAAAAAGAAATCTAATTACATTCAGCCAAAATCTGATGCTTTATTTAAAAGCGCTATGGAGACTGATGTTGCAGCCTTTGAATTTCTAAACAAATATCTTCCCTCTAATTTAAAAGATAAGCTTGATATTTCAAATACTAAGGTGGAAAAAGAAAGTTATATAGAAGAAGATCTTAAAAGAAGATTATCTGATGTTGTATATTCAATTCCTTATAAGAATAGAAACTCCAAGAAGGGTGAAAATGTTTTTATTTATTCTCTCATCGAACATCAATCCACTCCTGATAAATGGATAGCTTTTAGGTTATGGAAATATACTATGCTGCTTTGTGAAAGGCACAAAAAAGAAAATGGTAAATTGCCAATTGTGATTCCTTTTGTTTTATATAATGGTAAAAAGAAATATAACGTACCTAAAAATTTATGGGATTTATTCGATGATCCTGATATGGCAAAAGACATTATGCTCTCTGATTACCATCTAATCGATCTGCAAGCAATGAATGATGATGAAATTAAACAAAATCAACATTTAGGTATGCTCCAGTACATGATGAAGTATATTCATGAAAACGATATGATTGCTGTTTGGGAGAAATTCTTTGAGCATTTTAAAGACCTAATTTTCTACGACAAAGAAAAGGGTTATATTTACATTAAAAAGTTTATTTGGTATACTGACGCAAAGCTTGGTGAGGAAAATCAGGAAGATTTAAGAAAAGTAATCCTAAATAATTTACCCCAAGAGGAAGGAGACAATATTATGACTACTATTGCTGAAAAATATATTAGAGAAGGCGAAGCTAAAGGTGAAGCTAGAGGGAAAGCCGAAGGTATAATTGCCGGTGAAAAAGCTAAGGCTACAGAGATTGCGCAAATGATGCTAAAAAATGGTATTTCTATTGAAGAAATTCAAAAATACACTTCACTCTCGGCCTCAGAAATAAAAACTCTTGCTACTCCTAGAAAAAAATAATGCGGACTATTGCCGAAAATTAAATTGAATCCCTGATTGCTGCTAAAAATAATAATAGCGCCTAATTTAAACTATGCTCTTCATTGATAAAATTACACACTATGCAACTGCGTTGAATAGTGTTGAAGAAAGTATTTTACTCAAGCAAGATCTTGCAACTGACTCTCAACTAAATGCATTTTTAAAAAAATTAAAGCAATACCGAGAAAGATACTGGATTACATGCGATTGTAAGCAAGATGCATTACTTGTAATATGCCTTCTAAACGGCAATATTTATATTAGATGTAAAAAAATTGATCATCATGATAAAAATTGTCACTTCGTTAAAAATGATGTTCTAGTAAATAAAATTAGATATTCATCCCCTATCTCTATGAGAATAAAAACATATGATCTTTACAAAAATGTAGTACGCATTTCTAGCAATAGCAAACAACTTGAAAACTCTACTGTAAAACTACAATCTCTTTCTAAATTAGGACAAGTATTATATACAAGTCTAGTTGATGCAGAACTCAACAAATTTAATTATCACAAACAAAAAATATTAAGGAGCAATATGAAGTGCTTGCTGAATCTTTTCAAGACCCAAATAAGCAAATTAGAAAAAATATTCCTCTTAGTAAATTTTATAGAGGCCCCATAAATAAAAAATTCTTTCACTCAGCTTCTGAATATCTTAAAAAAACTAAAAGTTGGTTTCCCAAAGCGATTGAGCCTTTCATTCTATACACAATTGTAGCATCAGAAATATCCACAAATAGCTTAATATCAAAATTAGATAGTGAAAAATATTTTGTTCAAAAACCTATCTCTACTTCTTCCGGATGGATTTGCAAATCAAAATCTGCACCTTATTTAATAATTGTTTCAGCTATTTTGGGCGCAAAAGATGAAGATAAGCCCCCTGCTCTCGTTTTACAAGATGCATTTGCGATGCCTATATTTTCTACAGGTATGATAATGCCCTTAGAGAGTAATTTTGAAAGAACAGTCTTTAAAACACTTCTTGACATAGTAAAAAAATATTCAAATATTATTATTGAAAAACCTTTGTTTGATTATATTGATGAACAAACCAATCAAAAATACAGACCTGATTTTATTTTATATATCAAAAATAAGCACGATGAAGAATTCAAAATCTTTATCGAAGTATTAGGCAGCGCAAATCAAGAGTATCTTTCTCATAAAAAACATATATCCAATATATCAAAAAAATATTGCAGGGCATATATATCTGTAAAGGCATATGATTGGCAAAATGAATATACTTTCTTCACTTTACATCTTACTCAGATTCTAAATAAAATATTTAATTCTTAATAAGTACCCCGCGTGGGGCTTTTTGATTTTTATACTAAAATACTTATTTATTAGCTTTACTGTTGCCGCTCTAGTTTTACAAAACTATAATATTATACCTCCTTCTCCCAACAATACTCTTATCTGCAGATGCAATCCGTCCAAATATTAGCTATCAGAGTAATAATATTAACCTTCAGATCAATAATACTAGACTTATTATATTTTCTAGACAAAATAATATTTATTATTATTGATATTATGCAAATTGTTGAAGTAAACCCCCATCATTGTATAAGATGGAAATACGCTGATAGAAGTCAATTCGAATTCGGTAATATAGATGCTCTTGCCGAAAGTATTAAAAAACACGGACAAATAGAACCTGTTTATTTACGCAAATGTAAGGATGCTGCAAATGCTAAATACGAAGTGATCGCAGGGTCACGAAGATGGAAAGCTTGCTTAAACTACAATCTAAAGCTTAAAGCATTAATTATCGACGTCTCTGACTATGATGCTTCTATCATTCAAATTAAAGAGAACTATAAAATGGATCTTTCAGAATATTCAAAAGGTATGTCTTTTGCAAAGCTTAAAGATGATAAAAAAATCTCACAAGAACAACTTGCTGAAATTGCCGGATGTTCAAGAAGAAAAATTCAAGGATTACTCGCCTTTGAAAAAGTGGAACAAAAAATATGGGATGCCGTTCATAATATGTCCAAAGTATCTTCAAGATCTGCTGAAACCATATATGCTCTCCAAAAAAAATCAGATCTTTATAAAAATGCACTTATTGAAATTTCAGATGATATCCGTAAAGGTGCAGGATGCAAAAGAATTGAACAACTTGTAAATAAAAAAGTTTTAGGAGAAGAATTAGAAGATATTGATGCTGATATTATTCAATCTCCATCAGGCCAAGTATTTGCTACATGGCATAATGGAAAACTTACCTTTTCTAAAAGTGTCCAAATGGATAAGTCTGCTTTTAACAATCATCTTCTAGAATTTTTCTTAAAAAATAAAAATCAATCTTAGGGGGGCAATCTATGCAAGAACACCCCTTGATATAGCATCAAAAAAATCCTAAGCAAAAAATTTGAGCTTCCTAGATTCACTTGACACAATCCATCAAAAATTTAGTCAAAGAAGCAAAAGGAGATTGGCAGCGTATGTTAAAACACCAATTACCTAATCTCGATGATTTTAAACACTGGGAAAAACAAAATCTGTTGTCATATGGATAACTGCATAGAATATCTAAATATTAGCAATATATGTAAATAACTATATATTTCATGTAGTTATTTTAAGCGTGAGCATGGTATTTATCTCATACGGATCTGTAACGCAGGCTTTAAATAAAAGATCACTTTTATTCACTTCGATACCTCCGGATATTTACCTGATCTCTTAAGGTAGTAATCTAGATATTTACTCCCCTCTTCTATTTCAACAGATTCAATAAACACCCTTTTCTCAAATATACCTTTGGAAACATTCTTCTTAATCCTAGCTCCATCAACCTCCTCATAAGAAATACCGATTGCATCATATAAGGAATATATCACTTCCATAATATCTCCTAATTCCTCAGATAAATCTTTTTTATTCTTTGATTCTAGTACTTCTTCAGCTTCCTCAGCCAATTTCTTTTTGAGGGCTAGTAAATATTCCTCTCCTTCAAGATGCCTTAAATTTACTTTTATATTTTTCTGTTCAAGTAAATTTGGAATTTGATCTCTAACCAATTTATTAAATTCAAATTTATAGATTTTTGTCATAATTCGTGTTTCACTTATTAATAATCCAAACTATAGTAATTATATGGTTTATTTCAAGAAAGGTTTTATATTATCTTCATACTATATACTTATGCAAATTTAAAAACCTAGTAAATCTATTTTAGACAACACACATTTTCTATGATAAACCCAACCACCTATTTAGGTTCAAAAGATTTTGCTGGATTTCTAGCAATAGATGGTTTTTTAGTTTTCATAGTAGCGCTGGGTTTTGTTTGAAATTCTGCTAGTGTCTCTGAAATCTTATCTAGCTCTTTTTCTAGCTCCCTTGAAAAATGCTGAATTTTTGTAGAACTCTCCAGAGACTTAGTTTCTAATTTTTCACTGCTTCGCCCTTCTCTCTCCAACCTCTCATTATACTGCTCCACAAGTATCTGTGCTGGCACTGCGTTACTTTTAGCAGCAGCTTGTAGTAAAGGTAACCTATCTTCTGATGTGTTCACTTCACTCCATAAGCTTTTTTCTTTATCCTGGTTTATTAGGTAGGTTGCATATATTTTTTGAATATCATCTAGTTCAATTACTAAGTCATGATGTTGATTATTAGTTAGTAATACAGCAAATTCCATAAATTGCTTTTTTTCCTTTGGATCGATCCGAAAGTCAAGCTGCTCATTAATTGAGACCGATGATGTAGAAATCTTATGTAAAACTTTTTCCTTAGCTGCCGCCTTTGTTTCTACCTCGAGTGCTTCAGGTTGAGGCTTCTTCCCCACTATAACATCTCCATTATGTATTGATGACATAAGACACAGCTTGGCACAATTACTCTTTTTCCTCAACGTTTTTTAGTGTTTTAGAACATAATACTACTAAATCCTACATGATTGAGGAATAAATGTATCAATGATATTTAAATGGGTTATTTAGGCTTTTTAGAAAATTGTTACACGCGTAACATTTATATATTATTTTTCTGGATAATATATTGTATATATATTACAGCAATGTATTATATTTATTTATATTATTTCTTATGTTGTTCTTTCCTATGAATATGGTTATTATTTAGCTAAGGAGCCTGTATGCTAACGGCTTCGAAGTGATTAGGGGTAGTATTGACCCTACCCTTTCAATAAATAGAGGAAATGCATATGCTACTAGAACAAACAACTTACTCACTGAATAAGAAAAGCGCGAAGAAAGCACTTAAAAATAAAAAGCTTTTATTTGAGAGACAGCATTTTAAATCAGACGAAGAGAAGAAAGATTTTGAGACCGCTATTGCCTTACTACAAGAATTAGTAGATATGAGTGACTATAAAAACAGCGAGAACTTTGTTTTTAAGGCCTAAGTGTAAGAAAGTATTTAAAGAATATAGGTAGCATGACCTCCTTTGAAATAAAAACTATATCTCCTAAAGATTGTATACGTTGGAGCTTAGCCGACAGGCCTGTAGATGAATTTGGTGATATTATTGAATTAGCTAATGATATTAAAAAGAACGGTCAGATAGAGCCGATTATAGTTAGGCCACTTAAAAAAGATTCTCAATATAAGTATGAAGTTGTAGCAGGGGCAAGGCGCTGGAAAGCTTGCCTAGATGCGGAGATGAACGTTCTTGCTATTATTAGGAATCTCACTGATGATGAAGCAATTGTAGCTCAGGTTAGAGAAAATGAGAAATTAAAAATATCTGATTACAGTAAAGGTATAAGTTATGCTAAGATGCTAAAATCCGGCAATATAACTCAAACCAGATTATGCAAAGTATTAGGCTTTTCAAGAAGTAAGCTAAGTAATTATCTTATTTTTGCAAAAATTCCAGAAGAAATATGGGAAGCCATTGGTAAGAAAAGAGAAAAAATAACTTCTAGAAGTGCTCAAGGTATTTATTATCTATCTCAGAAAGGTAAAGCTTATAAAGATGCACTTATAGAACTAACGCCGGAAATAAGAAATGGAGCTGGGGTTAGAAAGCTAGAGAGGCTTGTTGAATCACACGTAGCAAAGGACAAGCCTCCTAGTGAAAACATTATAATTGATGAAAAAGGCAATGTTTATGGATCTTGGCAAAAGCATAAATTGATAATAAGTAGTGGATTAGAAATAGATAAACCTGAGCTAAATAAAGTTATTATAGATTTTTTTAAATTATCCAATAAATAAGGTATAGTATGAATGATATAAGTTTAAACGAGTCGGAAGGCCAGCAAAACAATGTAAAAAGCAAGAAAAACTCTTTAGAAAAAGAGAAATATTTCGAGGTTCTAAAGTATATGCAGAAGAAATACCCTAAATCTTTCCCCAAGGCCCCTATCCTATTAGCTATTGGTATTCACCATGAGATTAGAAAGAATGAAAGTAAGACTATGTCAAATAACCTCATCAATAGATTTTTATTTATATATACTAGATCTAAAAAGTATAAAAGTACTATTATAGTCGGAGCAAATAGAGTAGATTTAGAAGGAAATATAGTCTCTACTATTTCAGAAAAAGACTTACAAAGTAGCAAGTAAGCCAGCAAATTAAAGTTTACTGCACTTACGCCCATGACATTATTAAATACAAGGCTAGGAGCAATTTAAAGACATATGAGTAATACAAGTAAAAATCCTGAATATAATCCAGATGAAGTACAATTCCTTACTGATAGGATCAACGAAGAATATTCTAAATATGGCAACGCCCTTCCCTTCTCATTTTGTATTAGAAATAAGACCAATGAAATTATAGCTGGGTGTTCTGGGTCACTAATATACGGTTCCATATATATCGATCAATTATGGGTACATCCTGATCACAGGAGCAAAGGCTTAGGATTTGAGCTTATAGAATCAGTACATTCTTATGGAGCTAGTAAAGGATGCAATATAGCTACTGTTTGCACAATGAGTTTCCAGGATGCTAAAGATTTTTACTTGAAATGTGGGTACACAGTAGATTATGAAAGATCTGGATATATTAAAAACTCAAAGTGCCTTTTCTTGAAAAGGGTGCTATAAATACATACTCAGTATATATTGAATATATATTGAGTATGTAATAAATATACTTATTATTCTCTTATTACCCTGTAATTTTATTATTCTCTAGTAGAAAATATAAGGTACTGATTTTTTAATTATATATAGAATATTAAATGGGTACTCTATCATATGTAGCTTTTAAAGTATGATTTTAGCCTAATTAATATTCTATATATAATTAGTATACATCTATTATATACCTAACACATAGTCAATATATATTAGTTATATACTATTGACTTATAGTCATAGAAATATCGATATACTTACCTGCATCATTTTTAGAATTCTAAAGCTTCTGAAAAAAGAGTATTTGCCTAGCCATTTTATAGAAATCATTTTACTTAAGAAATTCATGCTCTATCCAATTTAAAACCACTGAATGATTATTCTAAATTCAAAAGGTAATATTGCTTGGTTATATAATTCATATATATTTAATATATAATAAATATATAATAGATGTATATTAATCATATATTTCTAAAGTTGGCAATATTCTATAGTGTTATACAATGTTTAGAGTATCCATTTGATGTTTTATATAATTACTTATCTTTATACAAAGTTTATAATACTCAAAACCTTACTTTATCACCTAAACACTAGAAGTGAGGCTTTAGGGTTATATTTCAACATATAATATAGCTTAATTAAAAAGACTATAAGAATATATAGTAGCTATATACTAACTATATAGTAAATATATTTTGCTCTGGTTTTATGACTTAGAATACATAGATAAATAATATTCCTCTAAAAAGCAGAGGGAAGGGGCTTAGGAAAAATATAAGATAGGAATAAAGCCAGATTACTAGAATTACAGTTACTTTATTTCTGTAGCTGTTTATGTTCATATTTTCAATTATTATTGCAGAATTATAAAGTGTTGAGCAATTTAAAACTTGTATATTATATATATTTATTATATACTTACTGTTTATATACTATATATTCGTTATATAGTATATATATAACGAATATATGAGGTTAGAAGTGTACATAATAACGGTAGCTAGTACTAAAGGTGGAGTAGGAAAGTCTACTTTAATTCTTAATCTTGCTACACTCATGGTGGATAAAGGAAAAAAAGTTGCAGTTTTAGATGCAGATGCGCAAGGAACTATTAGCAAATGGTATCGCCTAAGAGAGCATATGATAGAGCAAGGGGATAAGCTTCCTGAATTATTTGTTGCTAGCGCAAGAGGTAGAGCTCTTTTGGACATTGCTGAAAGCAAAAAAAATGATGGTTATTTTGTATTAATAGATAGTCCTGGGGTAGATGATGAAAATATGAGGGCTGCCTTGCTAAGAAGTAATTTTGTCATCACTCCTTGCCCCCCTTCGCCAGTTGATCTTTGGGAAGTAGATACTCTATCTACTATATTAAAAAAACTCAAAACTACACAAAATCGTGATATACCCTTATTGCTACTTTTTACAAAGGTCCCAACAAGACATCCAAAAGTAGCACTAGAAGATTCAAAACAATTTTTTGAGCAGCACAATATCAGTATCTACCACATATTAGATTCTGTTATCAAAGAAAGAGTGGCATTCAAAAATTCAATAAGAGAAGGTAGGGGTGTAGTGGAGTATACTACACCAGACCCAAAAGCAGTAAAAGAGATAGAGGATTGTTACGAGGAATTAGTTTCTACTATTAAAAAAAAGGAGAATAGGAAATGACAAAAAAAAGGAAACCTCTTATTAACCCCAATTCAATTTCCGAAAAAGAAATAGCTTTTATTAGGGGCAATGCCTCCGCAGGCCAGTCTATTAAAAAAGAAATTTATCAGGAAGATGCTGTAAGTGATTCCTCAAAAAATTTCAAAGGCTACATGATATCAATGCCTATATCATTTGAAAAGGATTTAAGACGTTTTCTAAAAGAAAACCCTACAGAAGGAAATAAATCTGCTTTTATTGTTAGGATAGTAGGTGAGTATATTAAAGATAAGAGGAGTTCGTTTTAAATAAAATAAAATCTGTAATATATATGCAACGGTCTGTGAATGCTCATATATATCATTAGTTGAATCATACTTGTGTATCCTTTCTTATAAAAACTTATAGCTAAGTGAAACATTCCTAAAAAATATAACTTATATATATCTACTATATATCAAATATATAATTAATGTATATTTGATATATGTTTAAATCATTAGTGCGACTTGAACTCAACACGCAAATCACCTTCAAATATAACATAGTATTGGCAATTTGATGTTGGGTATTGACATACTTTAAAAAGGTAGTTAAAATGAAGCTACACATAAATATTTATTGGATAAGCATTTATTATGGCCGTATTTAAAAAAGATTTAAGAAGAATTACTATATCTGCTGATCGCATGTTCATTGAAAGCTTAGATAAACATCTAAAGAATTTTGCATTGACAGATAGAAGCAGGTGGTTTGTTGAAGCAGGAAGAGAGAAAATGGCTAAAGAAAAACTAATGCTATCTGAAATGGAAGAAGAAGAGGAAGAGGAAAATGAGTAAATAAAAAAAGGCGCTAGAGACTTATGCCACTAACACCGTTTATCTACTATCAAAATAGCACTCTTTGAGTCTGTTTGCAAGTGGTTTTTAGTCTCTAAGAAGTAATTAATAATTAGGGACTGAAATTATGGACAATGTACAACAATGCCAGATTGTAGAGTGTATCTCAAATGCTGGTTTGATTTATCAAAATCTTGAAGGCAACTTTAATCCAAAAGAATTATATAAGCATATAAAAAATTCTAGAGGTAAGCCTGATAGAGTAGCTATCGATATAATGTCGGATGTTATTTATTGGTATAGGCCTAAAAAAAATGCAAGATCTAAAAAATTTAGTGGTGATGCATGGCAAACATCTTATGAATATTTTATAGATAAATTCTATGAAAATAGAGAACGAATTCGTAGAGCATTAGTAAAACTCGAGGAAATGAATCTTATTCAAAGGGAATTTAGGACTATTTATTCTCACGGAAGAAAATGTAATAATGTTCTATTCATACATTTGAATATAGAAAAGCTCTCAAAGTTACTTGAGAAAAGCTCTACATCTCTATCTAATTTTGAGGAGACCTCTCCACAAAATAGAGGAGATTATATAAAAGAAACTAAGACTTCTACAAAGATTAAAAATAATAGATCTATGGATTTAGCTTCTAATGAACCTAAATCTGAATCTAATTTTTTTAATTTTGAAAATTCTTTTTCTGAAGTAAGAGGTGAGGGTGATGAAACACAAAATACCAATTTTAGTGAGGAAACTGTTCAAAACTCCCAGGCGATCAAAGTTACTAACAATACATCATGCGAAATATTAGGCAGAAAAAATCTAACTGGAAAACAAATACCTTGTAAAACTATAGCGAATTTTCTGCCACTTCGAGAAGAGGAAGGATTAGAATTATGTAGAAAATCAAGGCGAGATTTTAGTCTTAATGCAATAAATGAAATTTTACAAAGTGTTTCAAACAAGGTTCAAGATAGAAAATTCCTAAGTAAATCAGCATTTTTGAGCTATGCTGCTAAGGTGCTAGAGAATGAAATGAGATCATCTGAGAAGATAAATAATGAAAATTTCAGGATAAAATCCAATTATTCCCAAGCTGAATTAGAGCATCAGAGGATGGAACAATATCTTGAATCGATAGAAAATTCTAGAGATACTTCACTAGAGATGCTTTTGAGGAAAAAAATTATCTCTGCTTTTGAAAGTCAGAGAGCATATCAAATTATCAAAGGTCTAAATAATATGTTCTATAAAGATAACCAAATAAGATTAGTTGTTACGAGTGATATAGAATTAACATTTTTAGAGAAAGAGATACTTATAGATAAGATTATTGAAGTATATAGTAAAGGAGATTTACTGAAGAAAAATCAAATAAAAATTGATATGAAAAGTAAGCAATTTAAACGAAATACTGCAAATATTATATCTAAGCCTAATCTGCCAGATAATATATGGGGTAGGGTGCGAGCTTCTTTGATAGATAAATATGGAGCTGAAATAGACAAGTCATGGTTTTCACAATTATGTGCAACAATTGATAATAGCTCTAGAAAAGTAAGTTTAGAAACTCCATCAAAGTTTATTAGTAGCTGGATTAGTAGAGAATATAGAATTACTATTGCAAATTTATTAAATAAGTATGGGTTTGAGCTAGTAAATATAAATGCTGCTTGATAGATAGACCTAGATGGAATGGCTTTCCTATGTGACATTTGCAAGACATTTAATTAAACTTGTCTATAGAAATTATGAATAAATATAGTGGTTTAATTAAAAAAAGTACTAGAATGAAATCTTTGGTTGAGAATAAGATAATATGGAAGAAAAAACCAGAATTATAAGAAAAATCCTAGAAGAAGAGCTGGCGTTAGCGAAAAAACATGGCGTAGATAATTTAGGATATAGATATTTTTTACCTGATGGAAAAAGTTTTGGTTGTACAACAGTTGAAGAATGGTACACAGAGGAAAGAAATGAAGAATTTTATACCCAGCAAAAAATGTTTTTATGGAAGGAGATAAAACACCTATATGACAATAAATTCTCATATGTTACAAGATCAGCTAATCATAAAGAGGGAGAATATTTAGAATCCCTTAAAAGGTTCAAATTAGACAATTCAGTTGGAATTTATAAATTTGGTCCAGATCGTATAGAAAGTGTATTTTTTATCTATTCACCCCCATATGGAGAAAGACTAGACGAACTTATAAACAAAATCCCAGAACTTGAAACTCATATGAATTCAATTACAAATAAAATAGATAAGGTATTTTACTATATTAGTAAAAATGATAGTGCAGAGTTTATATTTGAAGCTAGCAAGTGTAGAGAATTATTTTCCCAATGTCTAAGTAGAAAAGGGGTGAACACAAAATCCGGTAGTTTAAATATACTTTTTAATACAAGAATGATCAATTTAAGCAGTAGAGAAATAGAACTTTTAAGGATGCTAGCACTAAATGAAACAAACTCATTAATAGCAAGTAGATTAAATGTAACAGTTAAAAGAGTCGAAGCATTAAAAAAGAAAATAAAAGAAAAATTACGTGCTGAAAGTAAAAGAGATTTAATGCATATTCTTAACACTCCACAATTTAAGTCTATTTTGTCTTAAATCACAAAAAATAAAAACAGGAGCTTACTATTAGGGGCTTTATATATTATTGCTTTCTAAATAAAGAATGTTCCAGTATCCAGCTAGCAACTTTAGAGTCAAATTTTTCCCCATTTTTCTCAATGCAATAAAGGAGTATTTGATTTATAGCTTCAAAGAGTTCTTTTTTGTTTATTTTTTTGGGGATTTTTGAGTTTTTTATAGCAGTTGCTACATATTCTAAAACTAGGCAACTAAGTTCTTTTTCATAATTATAATTGTCAAAAAAAGATTTTTCGGATGTAATGTGTTTGTTTCGATCAAGTACTTCATCTACTGTGCATCCTAAGGTATCAGCAATTTGTACTAAGGTTTTAATGGTAGTATTTTCAGTTTTTCTATCAAAGAGTCTCCTAACATTATTTTTAGGTATTGAGTTCCTAGATTCAAAAGCCCCAATCGATGGATAATTATCTTTGATATATTTACTTAGGTTTTTAAAATCCTCACTCATTCTATAAATAATACTAAAATCAAACTTATATATTGACACGTGGTACAAAAGAGTACTAATATAGTACATATAAGTACCAATTAGTGCTGCATCATGATGAAATGGTACATTAAGGTACCTATTTAATCAAGGAAAAACTTACGCATATGTATGTATGAGGAAAATAGTGGTGTAAGTATGTGTATGAAAAAGGAATAAATTATAAATACTAAACATAAATATGACGCAATTATCTAAATTACAATATATTAAAGATAGGATTAAACTATTAAAACATATTAAACGTGTATATGGGGGGTTGTGAATAGAAAATAAATAAATGTTATGAACTATAAATATATATTTAAATTAAATTGTCGAAAAACGAGGGTTTTCCCTATATTGAATTAATAAAAACTTATGGTAATATCTTTGGCAAGAAAACAAACTTGAAGACAAAAACGGAATATATGAGAACATTTTTAAGTAAAATTGTAGAAGATTTAGGAGTAGAAGCAACCAAGATTGATATAGCTAGTCTATGTGATGTACAATTGCTAGCTCAAGTTAGAGATGAGATACCTACTTTAAATAAAACTGGCTATATGAAGCAGCATCTTGATGAATATAGTCAGGCTTTTGTAGATTATTCATCAACTTGTGATGATTATGTTCTTGAAATTGGATGTGCTTATGGATTTGTAGTACAAGAAGCTTTAAAGAAGGGAGCTAAGGTAGTAGCAAGTGATTTAAGCGAAGAGCATTTAATATATTTGCTTAAAAATACTAAAGAAGAATATTTGAATAATCTGGTTGTTAATAAAGGCTATTTCCCATTTGAGCTGGACTTACCATGGGGTTCTATGTCTGCTGTTTTAGCAAGTAGAGTTTTGCATTTTCTAGACGGTGATGAGTTAGAAGAAGCTCTTGATAAAATATTTGGAGTCTTAAAAGAAAATGGCAAATTTTATTTTACTTGTGTCACTCCATATCATGAATCTATAAGAGCAAGATTTCTGCATACTTATGATAGTTATCTGATCAATGGGGTAAAGTGGCCTGGCCTTATAGATGATCCAGAAATTATTGACCCAATTCACAATGGTTATATGGATAAAATATTACATGTTTTTGATAAAAAAAGACTAGTTGATTTATTACCAGAACATGGTTTTGAAATCGAGAAAATAGGCTATTTCCAATATCCTGGAGATACTACTAGCGGACCTAAAGGACATATAGGATTAATAGCTAGAAAAGATAAATAGAAATTTAGTGGTTTATAAAATGAATGATATAAAAATGAAGAGAAGATGACAAAATAGGGATGTAGAACCCAACGGATAACAAGTTTGAAGACAGTAATATCCGTTGGATCACCCTAAAAATAACATGTGAGTTAATTTATGAGGTACCAATGAACATATACTATAGTGCCATTCTTGGCAAGAATCTAATTAGCAAAAATTTACCTTTTCTAAGTGTATTTGGGTTTAACCAGTCAGTTTTAGAAATGTATAGAGATGCTTTTGCTACTTCAAAGAGAAAGTCCAAGCAACTTTTTATACAAAATATCAAAAATCATTTTTATCCTGATGTTAAATCAAACTATTTGGGTAAAATTCATACCTTATTTCTAGGCATTGTGTGCTTGGAAGGGACTAAAGATGCAAAAAAAACCAAGATAATAAAAAAAGAAGAAAACAAACAAATTGGAGAAAGCTTATGCAAAGAATTTTAAGAATAGATGATCTAAAGGCTCTAAGGAGCATAGATAAACAGAATAAGAAAAGACAAACTACCATGAATATAGGGATGGGGTTTTTGAGTTTCTTAATAATATTCCTGGTGTGGGAATATCTAAATTATGGTTTTTAACATTAAATAAGGAGAAGTAAATGACTAACTCAGATAATAAACAATTAAATAATGCAAATCCAAAAACTAATAATGTGTGTGGCAATGACCTTAAAATGTATGCCTTAGGGACTTTAGTATTAGGTAGCATTTTAATACCATCATTTGCAGCAGATGCGATTAATTGGGATGCTATGGTAACAGCGATGGTTGATCCTCCGATTGCAGCGCTGAAGGCCCATTGGGGTAAGGGAATCCTAATAAGTGGTGGTGGATCAGCTATTCTTGGAGGGGGTGATCCTAGAGAAAGGGCTGAGAGAGCAGGAAAAGGAGCAGTATTTGGCGCTGCTGTAATATTAGGGCTTATTGCAGGATTGGGTTAAATATTTATTACAGAAGATCAAAGGAAGGAAAAATAACATGCAAAGAAGACATTTCATCCCTTGTTTAAACAAGGAGCCTAAATTTTATAATTTAAATTATGGGACTATAGTAGGGGGAACAATTTTTGCCACCCTTGCATGGATGGCTATGGGGTTTTTATGGGGAGTGTTTGCCGGTGGAATAGGCGCTGCAATTGGTAGCTGGATTTCTAGGGAATATTTTAAAGGAAATTTGCAAAGAGCTATATATTGGCACTTGCCTTATTTGAGGTTTTTAGTTGATAAAAATTTGCCAGATTCTTCAAATATTCATGAACTATAACAAGTAGAAAAGAAAGAAGAGAAAAACAATGGATAAGCAAAGAAATTTAGAAAGTGTGTATATGGTATCTCGCCAGAGAAATATTCTAATTGCTATGTGTTTAATGTTGATTGCATCAGTATTTCTCCTTGCTGCAAAGATTTTTACCTCGACAGAAAAAATAGTTTTAGTTCCAGGTCTTTCAAGAGAAGCATGGGTTACAAGTGAAGGTGTATCTGAATCCTATTTAGAAGAAATGACAGCTATGTATCTTCCAATGCTTTTAGATTTGGATACTAATTCTATTGAATGGAAAAGAGATAGATTGGTTAGTTATATATCTCAAACTGATCCAAGATATTTGAAGGAATTCCATGAATATTTTGCAAGGGTTAAAGAGCAATATAGTAATTTTGGACTATCTACACATTTTGCACTAAAGAAAATTGAGTCCAACCAGAAAAAATTATCAGTTATTGCGCATGGAATATTAGTTCAGCATTTTGGCAATAGAGGAAACAAAAGTTTGAACGCAAGTTATCTAATCACCTATGACTGGAAAGGTGGAAGATTGCTTTTGAAAGAATTTAAAAAATTATCTAAAGAGGATATGAATGCTTAAAATAGTATATTGTATAATTTTAAATATCGGAGTTTTCTTTTTTGTTCATGGGTCTATGGCAAAGGATATTGTATCTAGCTTTGTAAGAGAAAACCCAGCAATTAAAGTTGAATATAAAAAATCTCTTAATATTGAGCTTTCTTCTAAAGGAATAAACAGAATAAGCTTTTGGCCATTGAGAGTAGAAAAGCTTATTTGTGATTTATCAAATTTTACAAGCAATGTTCCAGAAAATGGGAGTGATATATTTTTAACTTCAAAAGTTCCAGCAGGAACTAATGTTAATGCTAGTGTTATTTTGAGTAATGGGAAGCCTGTAGATATTCATATTAAGATAGTTGAAAGTCAGGAACCTAAATATATCCAACTTGATTTTTCAAATCTGCATGAAGCTGTATCAAATACTGTAAGGAATGAAGCAGCGCTTATGATAAATGCAATGAGATATGATCTTAAAGACAAATACTATGTAAGGTCTACAAAATATCCAAAATTCCTTTTTCAAACTACGGAATATAGAGTGAGGCAAAAAGCTAATTACCAATATGACAATCTTCAGGGAGTTATTTTACAAATTGAAAACAAAACAGGCAAATCAATTAATATTGACCCCAAATCTATTGTTTCAAGATTCGAAGGTACTCAAGCTTTTGCATTTGAAGGAGAAGCAATTTCTTCTAAATCTAAAATGAAAGGCTATGTAGTCTTTAAATCAGAAGAGGGGGCTTAAGATGTTTGACGATATAAAAGGCAAAATCTTCTCTCTTTTCAAAAGAGATAGTTCTGAAGGAAATCATATAATTTCAGCAAAACAGAATCTCGCTATAAAGATAGTAATTGGAGTTGGAGTATTACTTATTTTCATAGCTGGGTCAATATTAAGCGATAAGCTTGATCCAAAAGCGGAGACAGAAGAAGAGATTAATTTAAAAATAGAACTTGCAGATAAGGCGCTTGATACGGAAAGGCATTGGAGAGAGCATTTCGAGGCACAAAGAGCTCAGGATAGAAGAATTCTAGAAGATGCTTTAAAGGAGATAAAACAATCACAAGAAGATATTGTGCTAAAAACTAATGCTAGATTAGAAGATGAGCTGCGTACAACACAAGCTCAGCTAAATTTAGCTAAACAAGAATTAGCATCGGCTAGCTTAGATTTAAAAAGAGCTGCACAAGATAAAAATAAGCAAGCAGATTCATTATTTGAAGAAAGTGCATTAGGTGTTCAGGAATTTGGGGGCAATATAATATTCGATAAGCCGAAATCAGCTGAGAATTATATACCTGAAGGGACATTCTTTACAGGACACTTACTTGGGGGAATAAGTGTATCAACTGCACTCAATACTCCTGATGAAAACGCAACTCCTGTAACTATCCAACTAAAGGCTAAAGGAAACCTTCATAAAAATACTAAGCTCAATATATCTAAATGTAGAATTATGGGTAGCTCATATGGAGATTTATCGAGTGAGAGAGCAATTATACGTCTTGAGAAAATGATTTGTGAAAAGAATGGAATCTTTACTACTACCAATATAGTTGGGCAAGTATATGGGCCAGATGGTTATAACGGTGTTAAGGGCAAGGTTATAGCAACTAGTACTAAGCATCTTAAGAATGCGATGATAGGTGGAATAATTTCTGGTTTTTCAGGAAGTGCTAAAGGAAGTGAGAGCATGATAGTTAGTTCTGGTGGTCTTGTTTCTACAAAGAAACAAGGGGTAAAAGATATGTTTGCTAAAGGTGCGCTTCAAGGCGCTGGTAATGCAGGAGATAAGTTAGCTGACTATTACCTACGCCAAGCCGAAGCAATGTCTCCAGTTTTGATGGTACCACCAGGAATTAAAGTTGAGGCTCAAATAACAAAGGGCTTCTATATGGGTGAAGTTGGAACTCATAAGAGAGTTAAGGGTGAGAAGAGGTAATCATGATCAAAGGAGATTTTTGTATGATTAAAAGAATAAAAATCCAAAATCTAAAGAAAATTATTTTGGTGCCATTGCTAGGATTAATGCTTTCATCATGCGCTGGATATTCAACTCAGTTTATTTGTCCTGATGCTAAGGGAGCCAGTTGCACGAGTATGGGTAGAGTGCATGAGATGATCCAGTCCGGAGAAATTGAGCTTTATAACGAGCAACAAGGTAAATGTAGAGGAAAAAATTGCAAGAAATACAAGGAAGTAAAATCACCTAAACCTAGGAAGAAAAGTCTGAAGGTAACTTATACAAAAGAAAAATAGAAAAAAAGAGCAGAAGAAAAAAAGAGAAAAAGGAATGTTAGAGATTATAGAGAAAAAACTAAGTGATTTAGCTCAAGTTTGTGGCTTGAAGCTAGAGGTAGAAAGAAATGTTGACCCAGTTAAAGAGATGAAGAATCAAATTTTAGATGATACTAAGGGAGCTGTACCTCTTTCAGAGCTTCTTTTATATGATTACTATGATACAGAAAATAATATTGCCTTTAACAAGGACACATTAGGTACTTGGTTTGAAATCAATCCTTTGGTTGGATCTAATGAATCGATAGAAAAGAATTTGACACTCTTTTTTAATGAAGAATTACCAAGTGGTGGTGTGATGCAGTTTTTGATAGTTGCGAGCCACGATATCTCAGAGGTTCTAAATCTTTGGGAAGAGGGAAGAAATTATGGTGGTGAAGCAGTTGAGAAACTTACTCGTTATAGAAAGCATTTTTTAATGTCATTAGCTCGTGATTATAAAAATGCTGGTGATGGCAGGGTGCCAAGAAATTTCAGAACATTTGTTACTTACTCTAATAAAAACACTGGCGAAAAATCTATAGATGAAATGATCAAATTTCAACGCAAGCTGATCAATAAACTGAGAGCAGAAGATTTAAATCCTAGGATTTGTAATGCACAGGATTTAATAGATGTTACAAGAGAAATTCTTCAAATGGAGCTAGTTGAGCCTAAAACTGAGTTGAGTAAAAATTCTAAGAAAGAAAATAGCAACAATGGAAATAAAGTAATTTATAATAGATGTAATAAATTATCTGACCAAATATTAGATTTCTGCACATCTCATACTATTACAGAAGATACGATTTATCATAATAAGACGGGGCTTGCCTCGAAAATCCTTGCTCCAGCTTCTATTCCGATAAGTTTTTCTTTAAATGAAATGATTAAGCTTTTAGGTAATGAAAAGAGATCAATTCCTGGAAGATTTATTATTTCTTACTCTCTAGCAAATAATCTGGGCACAGCTGGTGCATCTAAATTAATTTCAAGAGGCAATAGAGTAATACATGCATCTAGAAAACATTATGCTAGAGATGATTTATTAACTCAGGAAGAGGCTGGTCAGTGGATTAATGTGAAAGCTATTCATAAAGACGGAGAAATATTTCTGACGGAATCTATGCAGGTGATGATTACTGCTCCTAGAGAAGATATAGAGATAGCAGAAGAGGTTATAAAAAGCCTGTATAATACTCAAAATTGGAAATTAGAGCCATGTAGATATATACAAAGGATTACGACACTTGCTCTTTTACCTATGATGCCAATTTGTTATTGGGATTCACTCAAGTTTTTTAGACTTACAAGAAATGCCTTGAGTGGTGAAGTTACTGCTAAACTTCCAATTCAAGGAGAATGGAAGGGAGTGCCTATGAGCGGTTTGCTTCTGATGGGTAGAAGAGGTCAGGCATTTAACTTTAATCCTTTCTATAGAATTGGTGGGGGTGGTAACTATAACATTTGTATGATGGCTCCCCCGGGTTCTGGTAAATCATTCCTTTTAGAGGGTATTGTTGAAAGCATGCTTGCAACTGATGTTGCTGTATTTGTCATGGATATTGGTGGATCCTATGAAAATATCTGCACGCAAGTGTCTGGTGAGATGATTAGGTTTAATAAAGAAACAGATCTTTCCCTAAATCCATTTGCAACTCTTTCTTCAAGTGGGGCTATTTATGCAAAGGCTATAGAGTTAATGAAGAAGGGGAAGTCTGACTTAGAAATCTCAGAAGTCACTGGCCTATCAAAAGAAAAAATAGAGGCTCTTAAAGTTGGTAAGCAAGGCGGTGGTTCCAAAAGTATGGAATTTGATGGGATTGAGCTTTTAGAGATAGAAGCAAGAGATAATAAATCGAAGAATACATATTTAAAAGAAAAGAACAAAAATCATTTTGTAACTAAGGATAGTGTTATTTACGCCAAATCAATGGTTGCTGCTATGTGCGGGGTATCTGGCATGGGAAGAGAAGAAGCAATTATAGAGCGAGCAATTGTCGAGGGTATAGCTGCGTATGGTAACAAATTAGATATTACAAAAATGTCTGAAACCTTAGAGAATTTGAGAGATAACAAAGGAAATATGATTCAGGGAGCAAGTCAACTTGCGGATAGTTTGTATTCATATACAGAAGGTGGAATACATGGGAGATTCTTTAAGTCTTCTGATAAAACAGCAAGTTTTAAATCAATGATGACGGTATTTGAGCTTGAGGAGCTTGTAAATGATGAGCCTCTTTTGGCTGTGATCTTGCAAGTTATATTAATGCAGATCACCATGCAGTTTTTATGTGGGGATAGAACAAGAAGATTTATTCTAATTGTTGATGAAGCCTGGATGATTTTAGATTATGCAGCAAATTTCTTAGAGAGATTTGCAAGGACAGTCAGAAAATATGGTGGCTCTTTAGTTGTTTGTACTCAGGATTTAACAAGTTTTTCTAATGAATGCGGCACAAGGAAATCACAAAGTGCAATATTAGAATGTTCTACTTGGAAGCTTATCTTACAGCAAAAGGAAGAGGGCTTGCAAGCATTTTCAAAAAGTAAAGCTTATGAAAAATATTTAGGGCTTATTGAATCAATCAAGAAATGCGCTGATAACAAATATTCAGAAGTGCTAATTAATACGGATGGTGCAACGGTGGTGGGAAGGTTTGCCACGGATCCTTATATGACTGCTATGTTTTCTACAGAAGATAAAGATTTTGCATATCTTAAATCAAGAGCAAGAGCTGGAATATCTAAGCATAATGCTCTTTTAGAGCTTTCAAAAAAATATGGAGAACTCCCATCTTTAGATGTTCCATCATTAGATATTCCATCTTTCGATGAGGAGAAGAAGTAATATGCATAAGGGACTTTGTTTTTTTTCTATTATTATTTTTTTAGGGGCAGGGAGCTTTGCAGCTGATTTAGGAGTGCAAGCTCAAGTTTTCCCTATTCAGGAAGAAGCTTTTACCAAGATGATGCAGAGAAAATTGGCAAATATAGATATGGAAGAACATCAAAGCTTGATGCAAAGAAAAGTAGAAGAAAGAGTAAAAAATCCTGTGCCAGTAGCAGGAATTATACCTGCTAGAGAAGATAGAAGTTTCCTTCATGATCCTGCATATGTTTTGGATGAAGATATATATCTTCCATGCGGAAAGCTTCTATATAAGTCTGGAACAAGAGTTAATCCACTTGATCATATGGATTTAGAGAGGAGAATAATTTTTGTGGATGGAAGACGAGAAGAGCAAAAAGAATGGCTTGCTGAGACTTTAGATAATCCAGTTACTACTACTTTAACTGATGAATATGGAAATGAAAGGCAAGTGACTTTAGAGGATAGAGTAATATTAGTTGCAGGAAGTCCGTTTAAAATTATGGAAGAGTTGGGAGTAGGTCATAAAGATAAAGTATTTTTTGATCAAAAGGGGGAGCTTACAACTAAATTTGGAATTAATGCAAGTCCTGCTATAGCAATGCAAGAAAAAAGATTTTTAAGAATAGAAGAGATCGCAATCAAATTAAATAACAAGGAGAGTTTATATGAGTAATGAATTACAAAAAATCCAGGCAAAAATTAAGGCTTTAGAAGAGCAGATGGAGCTGCATATGCCCATTAGAAAGGATGAGATATTTGAGATATTGAGGGCAAATGATGGAATCATGATTGATGACAGGTTGCTGGCTGGTTTTGCAATTTATGCTACTAGTAAAGATAGTAAATCTAGCTCTTTTCTAAAGGAACTTTATGAGCTAGGAAAAGGTAATCTTCCCAAGGGAAAATTCAGCAAAGAAAAGAATCCCAGTAAAAGATCATCTTCGAAAAATAATGATAAGACTAACATCACAAATAAAGTATCAGGAGATACAAAGGAAGAGGCGCAAAGTGCTTGATAGAAAGGAAGATACAAGGAAGAAGATCCAACTTGGGGGTTTAATAGTAAAGGCTGGTTTAGATCATATGCATCCAAGAGAAGCTTATATTTTATACGGCATGCTTTTGGACTGCAAAAACGCTCTTTCTAAAAAACCAGAGATAAAGGATAGATGGGCAGAACTTGGGAAGGAATTGCTAACGGGTGAGGCTAGTCAATAATCAAGCAATTATAAAAACAAAAATATGAGGAGACAATTATGAAAAAGGAAACAAATACAAACAAAATTAAGGAGAATAAAATGCAAGAAGGTAGCAATAAACAAATAAGAGGCTTTGAGGCTAAATATACTGATATTTTTGGGCTTATATTTAATCTTCCATATAATATTGGCGTAGTGCTACTCACAATTTCAATGTGGATGGGATGTTTTGCTTTTAGCTATTCCAGCACTGGTAATTTTAAGCTATTTCCGACTATTGTAGGTTATTTAGTCTTAGGTTCAATTGCGGGCATCATTTACGGAAAAATATCATGCAGTAAATCAGAAGATATTGATACAAATCTAGCAAATAAATCAATCACTAAACTTGGAATTATAAGCTTGGTTTTAAGTATGTTTATGCTTATTGGAGTGAAGGTTTTTGCATTTCAAACATTAGGTCTTTATGTGATCAGTCCTTTAGGGATGTTCAGTTTTTTTGTA
>ENA-OWNT01000913-OWNT01000913.1-seawater-metagenome-genome-assembly--contig:-NODE-913-length-47945-cov-5.994297_pt1 | contig 47945 bp, 38 predicted proteins | sample MGYA00238136_ERZ651165 | MGnify/ENA primary metagenome ERZ651165 (study PRJEB26861, sample SAMN08777766) | seawater metagenome | isolation source: coastal seawater | place: USA: Florida | collected... | reverse complement strand
CGGTAGAGGGGGACATAGACACTGCGGGCGGCAGCGCGGGCGACCGCGAGCGACACCCCGAGGATGGCGTTGGCGCCCAGGCGGCTCTTGTTGGCGGTGCCATCGAGGTCGACCATCAGGCGGTCGATGGCGCGCTGGTCCTGCACGTCGAGGCCCACGAGGTGCTCGGCGATGCGGTTTACGTTCTCCAGCGCGCGCGACACTCCCTTGCCCCGCCACTGGTCGGCGTCGCCATCGCGGAGCTCGACCGCTTCATGCTCGCCGGTGCTGGCCCCGCTCGGGACCGCCGCGCGACCGACCTCTCCATCTTCGGTGACCACCTCGACCTCGACGGTGGGATTGCCGCGCGAGTCGAGGATCATGCGTCCGTAGACTTCGAAGATCGCTGCCATCTGGGCCTCCAGCTTGGGGGCGCGGGCTATCTCCGGTCGGCAGGCCGGGCAAGGCGCCCGCTCCCTCTGACACGGTGGCCTCGCCCCTCCACGGGGCCCTCGCACCGTTGCCCCGGGGTGCGTCCAGAGATACGGCCGCCCGTCCATTCGCATCAGACCCCCAAGTGGGGGTCCCTTCCTGTATCGTCGCCCACCTTCCGGAGTCGGCCCGCGCCTCCGGCACCCGAGCTTCATCGGCTCAGGGCGACCGTCCCCCCGCTTCATCTACTCTCAGACGAGGACGCCCATGCGGCACGCCATCCTGAGTGCACTGTCCCTCACCAGCCTGCTGGTGGCCTCTCCCGCCTTCGCCAAGACCAGCGGAGACAAGACGGCTGCTTCGTTCAGCTCCGCCATCGACGGCGTGCAGCTCAGCGGCACGGTCGAGGTTCCGATCTACGACGTGCCCGGCTTCGAGACCGTTCCGGTGGTCGCAGTGCAGGTGGGCGAGACCCGCTTGTTCCTCGCGCTCGAGCCGATGGCCGACGAGATCGTGCTGTCCGGTCCCCGAGTGGCCGCGCTCGGACTCGAAGGCAAGGGCAAGAAGGACGGCTCGGTGGCATCGGCCACGGTGGAGTCCATTCAGGTGGGTGAGCTCACGCTGTCGGGCGTCGAGGTGGCCACGAAGTTCCCGAAGTCCCATGCGCGTTGGTCCACCAACTCGTCCATCGGGCGCACCCAGGCGCTGTCCCTCGATGGCTACATCGGACTGCAGTCCCTCGGCGACATCGCGTGGGCCATCGTGCCGTCTGCAGGCGTCGCACGCTTCGCCCCGGCGGGCACCAGCGGGCTCATCGGCGACAGCACAGCCGTTCCCAGCACCGACGGCACCCTGTTGAAATTGAAGAAGGGCAAGTCCAAGGTCTGGCAGGCACCCGCCGCGCATGTGGCCGCCATGCACAATGGCAAGGAGATTCGGGTCACGCTCGAGTACACCTCCACTCGCTCGGTGCTGGCAGCTTCGCTCCGCCCCGGCGACCTGCTGCTGCACAGTGGCGATGGCGTGCGCTACGGCGTCACCAACGTGCAGGTGGGCGGCGCCAAGGTGCAGGACACCTTCACCTTCGATGCCGGAATCGACACCCGCGACCAGTACGACATGGGGGACATGGTCAGCGCCGACGGCACCATTGGCCGCAACGTGCTTGGCCAGCTGGACATCGCCCGCGACAACAGCAGCGGCCAGATGTCCTTCGCGGTCGCCAAAGAGTCGAAGCGCGCCGACCCGGTGCCGCTGATGCTTGCCGATGCCGAAGCCGCTCTGGCGAAGGCCAAGGAAAAGGCCCCCGACGCGGAGGAGGAGGTCCTGAAGGACACCACCCTTCCAGAGGGCAACGCAGGCGCATGGACCACCGTGGCCAAGGCACGCGAGGCTGCTGGCGACTTCAAGGGCTCGCTCGAAGCCTGGGAGACCGCCGCCAAGTTCGAGCCCAATGGCTGTCAGGGCTGGCTGGAATACGGCGTTCGCGTCGTCGAGTACGGCAACCCCGCGGATGCCAAGGAAGCGATGGAGAAGGCGTCCTCGCTGTACCATGGCTGGTGGGACTGGCATGCCAACGTCCGAGAGGCGCTCGGCAAGGTGCTGGAGAAGGCCGACGAAGCGGGCCAGGACTACTTCTTCGAGCCCGACGACATCGGCTTCGTGGAGATTGACAGCATCCGGGAGCGCGATGTCGCCATGGGTGCGCCGGCCCCCTTGCTTCCCGAGCAGGGGGCGCTGGTGAAGTCCCAGCCCGACACCTGCGACTCCGCAGACGGCTACCTCGCCCACATCGCCATGCTGGAGGGCGACAGCGAGACCGTCGAGAAGCTCTACCGGGAGCGATTCGACCTCGATCCCTATCTGGCCGACATTCAGGGAGCCTCCGCCCTGGTCTTCGGTGAGCCCATCCAGGCCCACGAAGCGCTTCGGCAAGCCATCATCCGAGAGTGGCACAGCGGTCCCGACGAGCACCGGCGCGCCAACCTCGCCCAGGCCTACATCGCAGACGGAGACCGCGAGCAGGCGCAGCTGCTCCTCGACAAGGCCGTTGCACTGGCGCCCTCCGACCTCGTCATCCTCGACCAATGGCTCGCCAACATGAGCGAGCAGATGGGCCCCCACAAGGTGCTCGTCGCCGCGCAGAAGCTCGCCGACGCCCATCCCATCTCGGTTGGTGCGCAACTCAACTGGCTTGCCGCCGCCACTGCAGCGAAGGCCGAGGGTCCCGCAGGCAAGGCCAAGGCGCGAGCCGAAGCCCTGCTCGCCAGTCAGATGGTCCACAACCCCAACTCCGCGGAGCTGTGGATCGCCAGGTCCCGCCTGGCCGCCGCCAAGAACAACAGCGTCATGGCCGCAAGCAGTGCGAAGAAGGCGACCGAGCTCGCGCCCGGCTGGGGCCTTGGCTGGGTGGCTGCCGCAGAAGCCGCCGACATGCAGGGCGACGCCGACAAGGCCGCCGAGCTTCGGGCCAAGGCTGCCCAGGTGAGCCCCCGGGTCTACTACTACAGCCAGGTGCTCGCCGACAGCGACGCCGCCAAGTAGTCCACCGAGACCGCGACGTCCGCCCCACAGCAACGTGGTGGCGGGCGTTTTCGTTCTTGCCTCAGCCCCCGGGGCTCAACAGTCGGACCAGCACCGGTCGGTAGAAGACATCGTAGAACCCCCACCAGAACAGGGCTATCTGCACCACAAAGGAGAAGATGGTGAAGGCCATCGCCCAGGCCGCGAGGCTCCGAAGGCGCAGGATGCGTCCGCCCGACGGTCCCTCGGGGTAGCGGCCCGCTTGGACCTGAGCCGCCTCGGCATCCGCGAGCAGGTAGGCCCACAGGGTGAGGAAGGCGCCGGGCACTCCGGTGAAACAGGTCACGCCCAGCGCATCGAGTGGAATCGCGACCGCAAGCAACCAGGAGAGGCGCCGGATGCGGGGGGCGGGGTCGACGAGCGGTTGGGCGGGCTCACCACCAAAGAGGATGTCGACCCGTGGGAACGGGCGCTCCGCCGAGGTGGGCTCGCTCAAACGAGCAGGCCGTGCAGCAAGCGGCGGTAGCTGGCGATGCCATCTTCGTCGAGTGCGATGCCTGACCCATCTGAACGGGGCACAGTGACGCCATCTTCGCGAAAGGACTTCCAAGCGTTCTTCAGGTTGACCAGCGACAGGGCCTCTGGACGGAGCAGTTCATCGGCCCCAAGGCGGGGGCGACCCCAGGCCTGGATCTGCTTCACGAAGTCACGGCGGGTGGCGTCGCGCTCGCGCAGGGCGAGGCTGGCCCGCAGCACGAGGTGGTAGCTCTCGATGAAGTTGCGGGTGAGCTCGGACAGCTCGTCGAGCCAGGCTGCGTTGGCGACCTCCCAGCCACCATCTTCGGTGCGGGACAGAGCGCCATACGCGAGGAGGTCGTCGAGGGCGGCGAGGCCGAGGTCGGCGGCCGAGACCTCGGGGTCGAAGGACAGCTCGTAGCGCAGCAGGAACACCAGAGTCTGGAACTGGACGTCAATCTCGGCGGGCTCCAGCTTGCCGCGGCGCAGGCTGGCCCGCACGCATGCCGCATAGAGACTGGCCGGCGCAAGGTAGTGGATGATTCCGTTCTTGTAGTACTCGAGGGAGATGCGGGCGTCGGGCACCACCCGGAGGCGCTTGATGTCGCCCTCTTCAACCCGCTGCACATAGCGGTTGCGCAAGAAGCGCTTGAGGGCGGAAGTGAGCACCTCGTCGCTGAGCAGCCGGTCGTGGCAGTCAGGCGCATCTTTTCGGCGGAGCAGCCCGAGCAGGCGGGTGGCCCGCGGACGCACCTCGTCGACCCGCAGGGTGGGCCGGCTCTGCGCGAGCAACACTGTAGACAGCAGGGAGGTGGGCAACACGACCATGCGCTCGGCGATGCGGTACATCAGGCGCTCGCCGGTGTGCTGGAGCACCTCCCGTTGGCGACCGGATTCCAACTCACGCCACTCCGACTCCAGCTCCCCCAGCACTTCGCGGGCGGACAGAGGCTCCCCCACCCGAAGATAGACCTTGCCGTAGCGTTGACCCAACACCCGGCCGGCACGCACGACCTGTCCGATGTCTTCGGTCTGCTTGTCCTCACCGGACAGCTCGCGGGCGTAGGCGCCGGCCTCGGCGATCTGCTCGTAGCAGATGGCCATCGGCAGGAAGGTGACGTCGCGGTCGCGGCGCAGGTTGGCGGCGGCTTCGAGCACCATGCCGAGCACACCGTGGCGGGCCGGCAGGAGCTTGCCGGTGCGGGAGCGCCCGCCCTCCAGGTAGAACTCGATGGGGAATCCCTCCCGAATGAGCTGACGCATGTAGCGCTCGAAGACCACCGGGAAGAGGCGCTCGCCCTTGAAGCTGCGCTTGATGAAGAAGCCGCCCACCCTGCGAAGCACCGCCCCGAGCGGCCAGAACGACAGGTTGTCGCCAGCGCAGACATGGGGAATCTGGAGGTCGTGCTGCCAGAACACCCATGAGATGAGGATGTAGTCGAGGTGGGAACGGTGGCAGGGAACCACGATGGGTGTGCCCGCGCGCAGTGCCTCGCGCACCCGCTCGGCGTCTTCGGGACGCATATCGACGCCGTTGAAGATGCGCGTGAACAGGAAGCGGCAGAAGTGGTCGGCGAAGCGCACGAACGGAAAGCTCATCCGCGCGGCCATCTTGGTGAAGATGCGGTCGACCTGTCCCTGTATCGCTGTGGCGGACCGACCGGTCTCGGCAGCCTCAACGCGCACCGCCTCCTGCACCTCCGGCGACGACAGCACGGTGTTGCGCACCCACCGGTAGGAGCGGATGCGTGGCCCGCGGATGACCTGGCGCTCCCGGTAGAGGTATCGGCGCAACAGGAGGCGGGCGGTGCGGGCCTGGCGTCGGGGCGGCTCGTGCTCGAAGCGCTCCATCAGCTCCCGCATGTCGAGTGGCTGACCGGCCTGCACGATGGCATCGCTCGACCGGGCGGCCACGGTGGCGAGCTTCTGGAGCGGACCTGGTTCGTCCTGGGTGCCGAGGACGAAGCGCTCCACCTCGGTGCGAACCGCCTCGGGGTTGCGCTTCCAGATGACGACCACCGGAACCACCTGAATCGGACGGTCGGAGCGCCGCTGGGCCTCCAGCAAGGTGTCGATGGCGTCGGGCCCCACCCGGGTCCCTCCGAGGCGCCGGCGGTTCACAGCGAACAGGCAGGTGGTGGTGCCATTGGCCATGGCGTCGACCAGCCAGCCAGACGCCATCGGGTCGGGCTCGGGGCCATGGGCGAGCCGACGACGGATCGCCCGAAACCAGGTGCTCAGTGCGGTGAGGCCGGGCTGGAACAGCGTGGTGCGCAGGCCGTGGGTGTAGCGGGCCAGGGGCAGGCGCCGCGCGTTGAGCATCTTGTTGAGCGCCAACCAGTCGAGCAGAGACCGGGTGTGCAGCATGTAGACAACGGTTCCCCGCTGGGCAGCCCGACGGATGTTGTCGACCGAGTGCTCCTCGAGGCGCAGGCCGCGCATCAAGAAGCTGAGGCCGGTCAGGTGGTAGAGCAGGCCGAAGCGACGCGCCATCGCAGAGCGCGACCGACCTTCCACCGTGCCCATGGGGTCGACGGACACTCGGCGCGGGAGGACCGGAGCGGCATCTGTTGCCGCGGAAGTGGCCGTCAGCGCGTCATCCTCATCGGATGCGACCGGCGCGACGGACGGGGATGCGGGGGGCGGGGCCGAAGACATGGCCGCCGTCTAACCGCTGGCTCACAGACCGCCCTGCTCGGGTGAATCTCGGCTCACTACTGCGAGCGAACGAGTCGAAAGCCACGCCACGGAACGACCTCGGAAGCCACTCCGCTGCCCCGTGCGGTGACCGTGGCGCGATCGCTGACCTCGAACACGCTGCCGCCACGCACGCCCCGACGGGCGGCTGCATCGTCGCCCGAAGGGTCGGTGACGGCGTCGGCAGGGTAGGCCGCGTAGCCATCGTGGACCCACTCCGAGACGTTGCCAGACAGGTCGTAGATGCCGGCACTGGTGGCTGCGAGGGTGCCCACGGGACAGGGGCGTCCGACGGCTTCTGCGGTCCAGGCCACCTCGGCGAAGTCGTCGCTGCCGGCAAAGGTGGTGGCGTCGAGGCCCGCCGCGTACTCCCACTCCGCCTCGGTGGGCAGCCGCCAGCCCTCACAGGCGTAGGGGTCGGAGGGCGGGGTGCACTCGGTGTCGGCGCCACTGCCGGTACAGGCGTAGCAGGTGGCCGCGCCATCGGACTCGGACAAGGCATCCGCGAAGGCCGCCGCTTCATGCCAGGTGACCTGGTCGACAGGACAATCGGCGCAGTCAGCGTTCTGGCTGGGGTTGGGGAAACCCACCGCCATCCACTGGCCCTGGGTGACCTCGGTGACGGTCATCTCGAAGCTGCGACCGAGGGTGACGTCGTGGGAGGGCGACGCATCGACGTCGGTGTCATCGCCCATCAGGAAGCTGCCAGCCGAGACTGTGGCCACCACGAGAGGCAGCCCGTCGGCACCGGCGAGACCGCTCTCCGGACACGCGCCCAGATCGATGCTGCGGGGTGTGCCGTCGCCGCTGGACCCGCTGTCGAGCCCGCTGTCCTTGCCGTCATCGCAGCCCGCGAGTCCGACCATCCCGATGACTGCCGCTCGCCAGGTCCCGCGCATCCGTCCTCCGACCGGAGCCACCGAGGCCCGGCGACGTCCGATGGCGCCTGCACCGTGTCCATCCAGGACAGGCCGGCCACCCGTGCGTATGCAGCATATAGTCTCGTTCCTGTCCCGGGTATCGCCGATGACCTTGTCCCCTCCCCGCCTCGCGCCCATCCTGCTGCTGGCGGTCGGCTGCGCACCACCGTCCCTGAGACACGCCCACTCCCTCGATCAAGGCGACATCGCCATCGAGGTGGCCGGCGCTCTGGACAACACCATGGCCGAGGCTCACCTGCTGGGCACATCCGGCGATGCGACGGTCGAGAGCACGTCCATCCTCACCGAGCAGCTCACGGGCGACGCAGTCTTCCGGGTGGGCCTCGGCTACGGCTTCGAGGTGGGCGCAAACACCTTCGGTGGGCACGTCAAGTACAGCGCCCTGGATGAGCGGCGTCATGAAGGCGCACCGCTCTCCGTCGCGCTCACCGGTCAGCTCGGCCTTCGCTATGCGGGCGGCGGACTGCTCGTGAGCAAGCAGCTTGACGCCGGCGCGATGCAGGTCCGTCCCGTGGTCAACGTCTGGTATCAGTCCCACTACCTCCCCGTGAGCTGGGCGATGCCCGAGGACATGACCGACGCCGAAGACCCCATCGAGAACCCCGGTGTCACAGACGACGACAGCGAAGGCGAGCTGGGCACAGGTCTGTACGCCACCGTGGGCATGCAGGAGGTCTACATTCCAATCGGCGTCGAGCTGCCCATCGCGCTCAACGACGACTGGGACCTCGTCCCCTTCGCGGCCTACGCCTTGTCGATTCCGGTCGACAGCTGGTCCACCAACATCCTCTGCTACGACTGTTTCGCCGGCCTGGAGGACATCTCGCTGGCCCGGCGGTCGCACCTGTGGGTGGGCGTGAAATTCCAGCCCCCCCTGCGACGTCCAGGGGCGCCCACCACGGAGGAATCACCATGAGCCTTCTGACGACAATGCTGATTGGAACGTCACTCTGGGCCACTCCCGCCCACAGTGCCGGTGCATTGGTGGAAGGTGATGGCAGCTTCCTCGGCGGTCCCACCGAAGAGGCCCACATCGCCAGCGTGCGTGCGCTGTTGTTCAAGCAAGGCGATGAGGTGACCGCAGTGGTGCAGAGCGCGGTCGACTTCGGCCAGACCATCGGCAGCGCGTGGATTCTCCCCGTCAAGGGCGACATCCTCATGGAGCCCATCACCGCGAGCCCGGTGCTCCTCGACGAGCTGCTGAGGGTGTCCGACCCCATCTATGAGGTCTCCATCGACGGCTGCAGCACCGGCTGCTCCAGCACGGTGGGCGACACGGGCCTGCTGGCCAATGTGCGCTTCTTCGACGAGACCAAGGCCAGCGCCACCTGGACCCGCTTCGGGCCCGGGGCGGTCGATGCGGCCGTCACCTCGCTGCAGACCAGTGGATTCGCGGTCTCCGACGACCTCGCCGACGACATGCGCAGCTTCGGGGCATCGGGCGGCAGCTTCGTGGTGGTGTGGTTCACCGGTGAGGCTCTGGGCTCCGCGTCGCCGGCAGTGGCGGTTCGCTACGACTCCAGCGAGCTGATGCTGCCCCAGGCGCTCACGAGACACTCCGCCGCGAATGAGGTCCAGACGGTCGTTCTCACGCTGTCCAACACCCCTACCTCTCCGCGGGACAGCGAGTGGACCACCCCCGTGCTGGGGCTTCCGCTGTACCCGAGCCACCGCACCCCCGAGTTCTACCAGGGCCGTGTGCGGGTGGCGATCGAAGAGGCCGGCGGCGACGCGTGGGTGCTCGAGTACTCCGACACACTCGACAGCCTGGAAGACCGGCAAGCCATGCTCGACGACGAGGATGAGGTGCTTTGGGACGCCGAGAGCAGCGTCCCCTGGGCCGGCCTGCGGGCGCTGAAGAAGAAGGGTGTGCTCGACGACTTCCAGCCCGCCGACACCTGGATCACCCGCTGGCGAACCATTCGGAGCACCGACCTGCTCCGCGACCAGGCGTTCGACCCCGATGAGGCCGTCCCCCGCTACGAGGTGTTCGTGCCCGCCGACCAATATGGCGCCGCAGCCTGGCTCTGGGCGGCTCCCTTCGCGCTGGTGGGGTGGGCGTGGCGACGGCGCCGTCGGCACAGCGAACCCGCCTGAAGTCCTTGCGGGCGGCGACAGGGGGAGCCACGATGGCGCGTCCCCGAAACCCCGAGAAGCTGATGCGCCAGTCCGTCCTCCTGCTGTTCCTCGCCTCCTTCACTGTCGCCTGCGGTGACAAGGACGCCTCCGACTCCGGCACGTCCGCCGAGGAGGCTGACGCCGACACGGATGCCGACACCGACGCCGACACGGATGCAGATACCGACGCCGACACGGATGCCGACACCGACGCCGACACGGATGCAGATACCGACGCCGACACGGATGCAGATACCGACGCCGACATCTCCAATGGCGGCGACATCTTCAGCGGCACCTGCGCGAACTGCCACGGTCCCAACGGCAACGACGGCTCGGCCCCCGACCTCACGTCCGCCGTCCCCGCCCTGAGCGACAGCGACCTGGAGACCCTCATCACCGGGGGCCAGGGCTACATGCCCGCCCAGGACATCACGGGCGCCGACCTCACCGACGTCATCGGCTACCTGCGGGTGACCTTCCCCTGAGCGGGGGCCTCACGCGCCAAGGTGCGAGATGACGTTGAGGATCTCCGTGTCGGTGAGCGTGTGGTCGTTGGACTTGGCGTAGGCGAAGATGGCCTCGACCACCTCTTGGCGGGGCTCGATGCCGCGCTTGCCGAGCCAGTACAGGATGTTGGAACGGCCGCTGTAGTGGCCGATTTCGATGGACTGCTCGCGGCCATACACCCGGGCGGGAACCGATGAGTAGACCCGGTCGGCGAGCATCATGTCGCCGCGCTTCTCGGCCTTGATGATGGCGGCGGCATGCACGCCCGTGGCCGTGCGGAAGGCGTCGCGGCCGGACAACGGGTAGGCCGGCGGGATGGCCACGCTGGTGAACTGGCTGGCCTTCTCGACGTACTCGACCAGACACGACATGTCGTGGCGCGACTCGTCGAGCAGGCCGAGCATGTGCAGGTTGAGGAGCATGAGGTCCATCGAGGCGTTGCCCACGCGCTCGCCCACCCCGAGTGCGGTGCCATGGGCCCGGTGGACGCCGTGTTCGAGGGCCATCAGCGCGAGCGGAAGGGCGTGGCCGCGGTCGTTGTGTCCGTGCCAGTCGAGCTCGACCCGCTCCTCTACGCCAAGCGCCCGGAGCAGGCCCTTGGTGAAGTTGAGCAGGTTGCGCAGACCGTCGGGAGTGGCGTGACCGACGGTGTCGCAGAGGACGAGGCGGGTCGCGCCGTGGTCGATGGCCGCTCGGAAGAGGGTGTCGAGGGTGCTCGGATGGGACCGGGTGGTGTCTTCGGTGACAAATGAGGCTGGCAGGTTGTTCTCGACGATGAGGTCCATCGCCTCGGTGGTGTGCCGCTTCATGCGGTCGACCGACCAGTTCTCCACCTCGGCGCGGATGGGGGACGAGCCGATGAAGGCCGTGACCTCGATGGGAACGCCCACCCGCTGCGAGATGTCGATGATGGGCTGGATGTCGCGGGCCACGGTGCGGGCGGCGCAGTTCGCCTGGATGGACAGGCCTTCGTCGACAATCATGCGCATGAGGCGCTCGACGTCGTCTTGGGCACGCTTGCCGGCGCCGGGGAGACCGAGGTTGACGACATGGATGCCGAGGCGGTCCATCAGCCGGACCAGCTCCATCTTCTCTTCGATGGACGGGTCTTTGACGGACGGGCTCTGGATGCCGTCGCGGATGGTCTCGTCGACGAAGACCGGGGGGCGACGGAGGACGGGACCCCGGCGGTCGAGCTCGTTCCAGTCGTAGATGAGGGCCGTGGAGTCCACGGTCTCGGTGGCAGCGGGGGGACGCACGGTCACGTTCGGTCTCCGGGCACAGGCACGATCCAGGGGGTCACAACGAACCCCCCAGGGCTAACGCGGCCGGCCTCAGGGGAGTCTTCTCGGAGACCCGTATCCAATCCGACTCGTTTTCAAGCGCACCGAATCACGATGGATCCAGCGTTTTCACCGAATTTCAACCTGGCACGGAGGCTGCATTCAAGGCGGACGTCCCCCACGCCGGAGCCACCATGACCGCCCTCGACCACCGCACCTCGACCGCGACGCCAACCGACTCCACTCAGGTGACGGACACGCACTCGCTGGTGATGACGCACCTTCCGCTGATTCGCACGATTGCCAAGCGGCTCGTGAAGCGTCTGCCGCCGAGTGTGGAGGTGGACGAGCTCATCAACATCGGCGTGGTCGGCCTCCTCGACGCCTGGGACCGCTTCGACTCCAGCAAGGGCGTGCCCTTCAAGGCCTATGCGGAGATGCGGGTGAAGGGTCAGATCATCGACGCCCTCCGACGAGATGACATCGTGCCGCGCTCGGTCCGCCGCAAGCACAACCGCCTGGAGCAGGAGCGGACGGAGCTCACGAACCGCCTGGGCCGTGCCCCCACCCACGATGAGATGCGCTCCCAGCTCGACATGGCCCCCAAGAAGTTCACCGCCTACGTCAGCGACTCCCACATCGCCCGCGTGATGAGCCTCGACGCACCCACCACAGACGACGAGTCGTCGACTCTGGTGGAGAGCCTGTCGGCCTTCGACCCCACGGCCGAGGAGCTGGTGAGCAACCAGGAGCTGCGGCAGGCCGTGGCGGAGGCGGTGGAATTCCTGCCGGAGCGAGAGCGCCTCGCGGTCACCAACTACTACCTGCACCGCATGACCTTGAAGGAGATCGGCGCCCAGCTCGGTGTGACGGAGTCGCGGGCCTGCCAGCTTCGGGGCCAGGGCGTGAAGCGGCTGAAGTACCGGCTGCGTCACGCGCGGGGCTGAGGGACGGCAGCAATGGGACCGGGTGGCCGCTCCGGCTGCAGTCGACTCGGCTGCTGAAGAACCGATCGATTGTTCAACAGAATGATTATTCAATAGAATAATTGATCAAAAGAGCAGTCACTCGGATGAACCACGGAGGAGGACCACCACTGCTGATCACCCAGCAGGCCGATGATGTGATGCAAGTGATTCAGCTTCACCCACGGGCGTCGCCCACCGAATAGTCCCCCCCTGACCGCACTCGCCTCCGGCCACACCCCAGCGGTCGGGGTGGTCGAACCGAGCCATCCCATCCACGGAGACGTGCGCCACCGAGCTGGTGGTGACCGGCCGAGTCCCAGGGGGACCCATGTCGAAGCTCAATGCGAAGGTCCAGGACAACAGCGCCACAAAGGACACCTCCGCACTCGAAGAGGCCCGTACCGCTGCTGCCAGCAGCAACATGGACGACATCGAGCGCCTCAACATGATGCAGGCTGCCGGCTCCGCCGATGCCTGGATGGGAGCCGATACCTCCGGCCAGGACCTCTGGGGGGAGGCGGTGAAGGAGGAGGCTGCGACGCCGAAGAAGCGCAGCCAGAAGAAGGGGCGGAAGTCTGGGTCGGGGAAGCAGTCGAAGCAAGGCAAGCGGGACAGACGCGCAGGCAAGGCCCTCAACGGCATCCGCCATGGCAAGGGCTACGGGGCGACGGCACTCCAGGCGACCGGCAAGCTGAGCACAGCAGACGCTGGGGTCCTCAACCGAACCGCTCCGCTGTTGAGCTTCGCAGGCCACGCACTCGGCGATGCGCAGGTCGCAGAGTCCGACGCCAAACACCTGAACGCCGCCGCTGCCAAGACATCGGGGGACGTCCTCGCCTCAGCCAGCGTCGCTACCGCTCAAGGCGCAGGCCGGGGCGGGGCGCTGACTGGCGGCGCAGGTGCCATGGTCGCTACCGCAGCCGACGGCTTTCTCGAACTGGGTGACAACGCCCCCGAGACCACCGCCAAGCTGGTCACCAGCGCCGTGGCCAATGTCGAGCTCACCAACCAGCTCGCCAAGGCCTACAGCGGCGGCGTCGATGCATTGACAGCCGCCACCGAAGACGGATCTGCCCAACTCAGGGCCGGCGAGGTCGTCGAAGAGGAAGCCATCAACGGCAACTACCTGGCCGTCCCCCAGGCAGGCACCATCGCCACAGGCCTGGTGCAGGACCGCCTCGCCACCGAAAGGAAGGTGACGGACGTCGATGCCAAGACTGGCCGCAGAGGCACCGCACTCGCGCTCGGCAACTGGATGGCCGACGGCGGCGACCCCATCGAGGGCCCAGAGATCCGCGAAGACAAGCACCTGCACGTTCTTCAGCGGGCCGGACGCGCCGAGAACCGGGACCGGGCCCGGCGCACCGAGCTCCTCGAAGAACAGACCAGCGGCGCCCAGCATGCCGGTCAGCGCGAGATTGCCCTCGACGTGCTCCGCCAGAACAACAACAAGGGCCATGTGGAGATGCTCCAGGATCTCGGCACCGACAAGATGCTCGAGCAGGTCCGCGAGATGATGGAGAAGGGCCGCTGAGCGGGACGGGCCCGGTCCAGAGCACCGGGCCCCACACTTCAGTAGCAGCCCCTCATCCCGCGGCTGGCCTGGCCGACGCCCTCGGAGGTCGTGCAGTCCGAGGCATCCAACACATCGACGAAGCAGCTCCACAGCTCGTACAAATCGGCATCGGAGGCGTCTTCATACGGGGTGCAGTAGGTGTCCGGGTCGATGCCGAAGTCTTCGAGCGAGTAGTAGCCAGACTCCTCGTAGCAGAGGTCGAGCAGGTCGATGTAGTCCTGGCAGGTCTCGTAGAGGCTGAGGGCGGCGTCTTCGGCCTCGTCCCCGGTGTCTTCGTCGTCCGCGGCGTCTTCTGAAGGCGTGTCGTCGAAGCCGACATCAGTGATGTCGCCGGAGTCTCCACTCTTGGTGTCGGGCTCGGTGGGGTCGCAGCCGAGCACCACAACCGCCAGCAGCATCGAGATCCATCGTGTCGTCATCGTCCCTCCCATCGGGGTGTCTGGATGACCACCCAACGGAAGCGGCCATTCGACTCCCTCAAGAAACAATGCAGGCGAGACCCCAGCTTGTCTGGGGGCTCGCCTGTGCGGAGGGAGACTCCCGGGAACCGGGAGGCTCGTGGAGCCCCGGAGGAGACCGCTTGCGGGCTCCGGAGGGCCTCTGAAGGTGCGCTCAGCCGTCGGTGCGAACGTACTCGAAAGCAACGTCCTGGCGGTTGATTCCGCGCTTCGGGGCCGCAATCCAGTTCGCCATCTGGCCGGGCTTGTGGACCGGCTTCATCAAGCTCTTGACGTAGGCGCGGTCGTCGGCGCTGGGCAGCCAGCCGTCCTTCTTGGCGTTCCAGGTGGCGTCGTCGAGGAGGTTGCCCTGGGGGTCGAAGTGGTGGCCCGAGTAGATGCCCTGGCGGCGGAAGAACTTCCGGTCGGGGAGAATGACGCGGTAGTCGGTGTCGAGCTTGGACAGAGCCCGGTTCCACTTGGACACCACGCGCTCACAGTCGGCCACGTACTCGTCGCGGAGGACCTCGTTCATGGCGTTGCGGAGCGGGACGTCGACCTCGATGAGCTTGCCGTCCTTGACCTGCTTCATCAGCTTGCTCTGGCCAAGTGCGGAGTGCTCGTCGTAGCGCTTGGCCTCCTGCCAGCGGCCCTTGAGGCCCGAGGCGAAGTAGTCGGCGGCGTTGGTGGACACCTCGGCGCCAAACAGGTCGAGCGAGTAGCTGTACCAGTGGTTGATCCACTTCTGGATGGTGGGGAAGTCGATGCCCCCCACTTCCCGAGGATCCCCATTTGGCGCAGTCTTCGACAGCTCCACGGCCCGGCGCATGATGCGCTCCATGCCGGTCTCGCCCACGAACATGTGGTGGGCTTCTTCGGTGAGCATGAAGCGGCAGGTGCGCGAGAGCGGGTCGAAGGCGGACTCCGCCAGGGAGCCGAGCTGGTACTTGCCGTCGCGGTCGGTGAAGGTGGTGAAGCAGAAGAAGGTGAGCCAGTCTTCGCAGGGCTGGTTGAAGGCGTCGAGGATGCGGGGGGTGTCCTCGTTGCCCGACCGGCGGGTGAGCAGGGCGTCGGCTTCTTCGCGACCGTCGCGGCCGAAGTGGGCCTGCAGCAGGTAGACCATGGCCCACAGGTGGCGGCCTTCTTCGACGTTGACCTGGAAGAGGTTGCGGCAGTCGTAGAGGCTGGGCGCGGTGTCGGCGAGGTAGCGCTGCTGCTCGACCGAGGCGGGCTCGGTGTCGGCCTGAACCACGATGATGCGCTTGAGGGCGTTGCGGTACTCGCCCGGAACCTCCTGCCACACGGGCTTGCCGGCGTGGTCGCCGCCAGGAATGACGCGGTCCTGCTCGGGCGCGGCGAGGAAGATGCCCCAACGGTAGTCGGGCATGCGCACATGTCCGAACTGCGACCAGCCGCCAGGCTCGGTGGACACCGCGGTGCGCAGGTAGACCTCCTTGTCGGAGAAGACCTGCGGACCCACGCTGCGCCACCAGTCGAGGAAGGCGGGCTGCCACTTCTCGAGCGCCTTCTTGAGGCGTCGGTCGCTCGAGAGGTCGACGTTGTTGGGGATGCGCTCGTCGTAGTTGATGCTCATTCAAGTTCTCCGGAAGTCGAAGACAGGTCGCTCGGGTTGGCCGTAGAGAGTGAGGGCGCCGCGCTGGCCGACCGCGTTGGGTCGCTGGAAGATCCAGTTCTGCCACGCCGACAGGCGCCCATAAATCTTGTTTTCCGCGGACTCGGCACCACCGAAGCGGAGGTTCTGCTCCATGCCGGTGAGCGCGTCGGGGGACATGCTGACGCGCTCTTCGACGGCGATGCGGACCTCGTCCTCGTAGTCGATGTCGTCGAGAGAGGCGGTGACGAGGCCGTACTCCTCGAAGGCATCCTCGGCCTCGATGTCGTCGCCGATGGCCTCGCGGGCCTGTTCGATGAGCTCGGGCTCGCCGGGGAAGCGGTTCTCCATGCGGCTGCAGCCCGCGGCCATGGGGAAGGCGCCGAAGTTGGCGGAGGTGAGGCGCACGCTGTTTTCGCCGTCGTCGTCCATGAACATGTAGGAGCGGTCGGCGGCGAGCACGACCTCGAAGAGGGTGCCGACGAAGCAGTGGCCTTCTTCGACCAGCGCGAAGACCGACTTGGCCATGTTGTCGACCTTGCGGAGCACGCGGGCTTGGTAGCGCTTGACCTCGGCGTAGAAGAAGTCGTCGGTGTTGGCCACGTTGTCGGCGAGCCAGGCTTCATGGGCGAGCACGGCGCTGGCGTCGCCCTCGGTCTTGATGATGATGAGACCGACGTCGAGGTGGTTGAGACGCAGCCGCAGCAGGGCGTCTTCGAGCTCGCGGAAGGCGCGGAGGTTCCAGGTGTCGGGGGACCGCTCGGGGGAGTCGGTGGGACCGGTCATCGTCAGGTGGGCGATGCGGCCTTCGACGCGCACGCTGACGTTGCCGTAGGACCAGCCGTCGTCGGAGTGGTCGATGGACAGGGCGGGAAGCTTCACGGCCGCACCGCTCTTGGGGACCTCGGCAGCGGCCTTCTCGGCGATGTCGGCGGCGTAGGCCTGCACGCCGGCGCCCCACTTGGACCGGGGGTAGCTGGCGTCGATGAGCCGGAACTTCTTGGCGTCGCGGGCCCGGAAGCCCTCGGCCTTGGTGCAGAAGACGTCGGCGATGTCGCGGCGGACCTTGCGCTTGTCGGTGAGGCGCGTGAGGCCGCCGGTGCCCGGAAGCACGCCCAGCAGGGGGACCTCGGGAAGGGACACAGCCGCGTTGCCGTCGTCGATGAGCAGGATGTGCTCACAGGCGAGGGCCAGCTCGTAGCCGCCGCCCGATGCGGTGCCGTTGAGGGCCGCGATGAAGACCTGGCCGGCCTCTTCGCTGGACTCCTCGATCATGCAGCGGGTCTCGTTGGTGTACTTGCAGAAGTTCACCTTGAAGGCATGGGGGGACATGCCGAGCATGCGGATGTTTGCGCCGGCACAGAAGACCTTGTCGTAGCCACCGGTGACGACCACGCTGCGGACCTCGGGGTGCTCGAAGCGCAGCCGGGTGATGGCGTCGTTGAGCTCGATGTCGACGCCGAGATCGTAGCTGTTGAGCTTGAGGTCGTAGCGCCCATCCCACAGGGGCTTGTCTTCTTGGATCTGCATGGTGAGGGTGGCGACAGGGCCGTCGTACTGCAGGTTCCAGTGGAGGTAGCGGTCGGGGTGCGTCTGGAAGTCGACGGAGGGGTAGTCGAACTCGGCCATGGGACGTTCTCCAGAAGGGTGCTCGGCGGACCAGGTCTGACAAGGCCCGCGCGGGTTCGGCAAGCGCAGAAGAAAGGGGTCGGGCCCCATGCACGGATCGCTGCGAACGGCAAGGAGGGGCCCCCGACGCTGTGGCAGTATAGTGCGCAAGATCAGCATCGCAAGGATTTCGACACGCACTATAGTGCATCACACACTCTGCGAAGCCCCGGCGTTGGCAGGGTGCTAAGCTCGTCCCATGCCCACACTCGAACTCCGCCGCTCGACCCCCCTCACCCGCCGCGAGCGCACCTTGCTGCCGGGTGGCCTCGACTTCGTGGAGGACGAGCCTCCGGTGCGGGCCAGAATCCAGCTCTACGTGCCCCTTCCGAAGTTCGTGGAAGTGGCCGTCGTGCTGGGACGCGCCGTCCCCGATGCCGAGATTCGGGTGGTCGAGGAGGCCGGCACCCGTCCCGGTCAGCAGGCCCAGGCGCAGCTTCCCGCCAGTCCCCCCAAGGACCGCACCTCGGACAAGGCCCACCGCGCCCTCGTCCCCAAGAAGCGCACCTTCGACGATCATGGCCTCGAGGACGACGATCCCGACAACCCCTGGTCGGCGCTCGACCTGTCCGACATCGACCAGGCCGCCGCCCGCTTCGAAGGCCACAAGCTCGACAGCAACGGCCGCGACCGGGTGCGCGCGATGCTCCGGTCCACCGACCCTGCCGAGCTGGCCGCCGGCTGCCGCATTGCCCGAGTCACCGAGTGGCGCTCCATGGCCCAGACCATCAAGCGGTGCGTGCGCCACGCCGACACCCGCGTGAAGCTCGAAGCGGTGCAGGCACTCGCGGCTCTGGGCGGTCCCGCGATGGGCCTCGCCGTCCGTCCGCTGCTCAACGACCCCGCTCCCGAGGTTCGGGCCGCCGCCGAAGCCGCCCTCGCCCACTGGGGGTGACGCTCAGTCGGCGCGCAGTCGCCACTCGTAGGGGCCGTAGGCGACCGCCCCGGTGACGGCATCGAGGTGCACGCCCTGTCCCCAGTTCTCCGGAGGGTCCTCGCCGCGTACCCCCTGGTGGTTCTCGACGACCCACACCACCGCACCAGCGCTCGGGCTGTAGTTCAAAGCAGCGTAGATGCGGCCATCCTCGCCGGGCACCACTCCGAAGTGCGGGCCGATGCAGGTGGCGGCATCGTGGCTGATGAAGACGTCGCGGGAGCAGTCGTCGCCCTGGGCCGCACACTCGGCGCGCACATCCTCCGCGGTCGTCTCCAGCTCGCCGCGGACGGGCGCATCGCTGACGAGGTCGTCGGTGCCCTGGGTCGGATGGTCGGCCACACAGGCGACAGCGGGGTCTGGGGGGACGCCGCTGTCGTCGGCCACAGCACTATCAGAGCTCTCGATGGCCGAGTCTTTGGGGTACTCGGGCAGGTAGCAGCCCACAGCAAACGGGAGGGCAAAGACGTGGCGGCGCATAGAGACGCGGTCCAGAGAAGAAGGGGGGGGACTGGGTATTCCGAGGACAACATGGCGGGTCGTACGCCTACCTTCCACCCAACACCCGCCCCAGGCGGTGCCGAGCCAGCTCATCGCTGAGCTGCATCTTGAAGCCGACGACGATCTGTCCGGGAGAGCCTGGCGCAGGACGGTGATTGGTGGCCTGCAGACGCACGGTCCACCGACTGTCCTTCGGACCTTGCAGAGTCCCCTGCAGCCGCAGTCGGTGCGCACGGTCGGCGAAGGTAGCCGGAAAGCGGATGCCGACGCCGTCGAGCGACACGTCGAACACCTCCCAGCGCGCGCCATGCCGGGACAGCAGGTGCCAGTCGCCTCGGCTCGGGATCCGCGGGGACAACCGCATCTGCCTGGACCGCAGCCGCACCGGACACGACAGCATCCAGACACCGCTGCCCTGCAGCCCCACCAGCTCCGCCTTCGAGTCGAAGTGTCGGGCACCGGGCAGTCGCAGGCGCACCTCCGTTCCAACGCCCGGGACCGGCGTTCCGCTGTGGATGGGGTCGACCACGAACCGGAGCAGCGCCCCCACGGACTGGCCCTCCACCTGCTCCACATGTCCTCCGAAGAGGCGGCCGGCGACTGCGAGCGTGCACGGACCCGCCACAAACAGGCCAGCTGGTCGGAGGGCAGCGACAGACATGCAGGCTCCCGGGGAGGGTTCTCGCACGGGATCGGATCGAGGCGGGCAATCCTGCACCGCGTCAGCTGCGCGCCCACCCGGATGTGTGGCCAAGGTGCGAAACAGATTACGCAGCGCCCCCTCTGGAGGACCCATGGGAACCCACGACGCTCCGCCCGTTCCGGTCGACGAGGCCACGCTCCTGCGCGACGCCGGCCTGCCCGAGACCGCCACCCGTGGTGCCGACCCACCGGCCAGCGTGGTGGCCCGGGTGGTCGACCAGCTGCCCCTCACCTCGCGCTTTTCACTCGCCGAACGCATCACGCCGGTGCAGCGGGAGTTCTTCGACCGCCACGGCTACCTGGTGTTCGACCAGGTTGCGAAGAAGCATGAAGTGGAGATGATTCTCAGCGAGATCGACCGCATTCAGGAGAGCTGGATCGCCGAAGGCCGCACCCATGTGCACGGCATCCCCCTGTTCGTCGGCCGCGACCCCGACGCGCAGCCGTTCATCCAGCGCTTCACCTTCACCTCGATGTTCTCGCCTTCCCTGCGCGCCTTCGTGCTCGACGACCGCTTCGAGCCCGTGCGCCAGATGGTGGGCGCCGACGCCCGGGTCGGCCACGACGAGATGGATGGCGTGGTGTTCAATCGCTACGTGAAGTCGTCGGGCAGCGCCTACCCAAAGCTCGGCTGGCACACCGACGGCCTGCGCGACCTCGCCTACTTCCGCAAGCCCGAGCAGATGTTCAACGTGGGCATGCACTTCGACCGCATCACCGAAGCCGATGGCGGGCTGCGCATCATCCCCGGCAGCCACAACCAGGGCATGTGGGACATGTGCTTCCGCAAGCTGTACTTCTTCGACCACAAGCCCGATCCCGCGGAGATCATGGTCGAGACCTGGCCCGGCGACCTCACCGTGCACGACGGCCGCACCTGGCACCGCGTGCAGGGCTCCAGCAAGAGCGGCTGGGACAGCCTGCGCCGCTCCATGTACGTCCCCTACCAGACCGGTCCGGCCATCAAGCGCACCGACGACAGCCCCACGCCCATCTACCACCGCATCGGTCAGGCACAGAGGTGGTGGCGCAACCGGCGCAGCGGGTCGGCTGAGCAAGGCTGAAATGTTTCATCGTCCAGAATCGCCCTAACCCACTCCCAAGGGCACAGACTGATTCAGCGAACTGAAACACTCAGCCACCGCTGCTCCCATCCGACTCCCTTCCGTGGTCGGCAACCCGGGTCCGAAAGCAGCGGGGGACCTGCGGCAGATCACACAATTCGTGCCCGAACTGCGCGAAACACAGGTGGCACGCTCCGTGCAACACGCACCTCCCTGAATCGAGGTGCACAGATGTCCAAAAACGCCAGACCCGAGTTTGCCGACGGCAAGCGGCGCTGGATCTACCCCATGCAGGCCAAGGGGCGCTTCGACCGCATCCGCCGGTGGGGATTCATCCTGCTCCAGGCATGGATGTTCATCACCCCATGGATCTCGTGGCGCGGTGTGCCGCTCATCCAGGTCGACCTCGCCGAGCGCCGGATGTTCGTGTTTGGCGGCATCTACACCGCCCAGGACACCATCTTCCTGGTGCTGGCCCTGCTTGCGTCCGCCTTCGCGCTGTTCCTCATGACCGCTCTGTGGGGACGCGTGTGGTGTGGCTACATGTGCCCGCAGACGGTGTTTCTCGACGGGTGGATTCACACCATCGAGCGCAAGATCGAGGGCAGCCGGGGCAAGCGGATGGCGCTCGACCGCAAGCCCTGGACGCCCGAGTGGATCCGCAAGAAAGCCCTCAAGCACACCATCTTCGTGATTCTTGCCGTGTTGGTGAGCATGACGACGGTGAGCTGGTTCGCCGACACCCAGGCGCTGTGGACCGGCTCGGGCACCCTGCCGCAATACCTGTCGGTCGGCTTTCTCAGCATCGTCTTCTACTTCGACTTCGCCTGGTTCCGAGAGCAGTTCTGCAACTACCTGTGCCCCTACGCCCGCTTCCAGGGCGCACTGTCCGGCCCCCACAGCTACACGGTCACCTACGACGTGATGCGCGGTGAGCCGCGGAAGAAGGGCAAGCGCAAGCCGGGCATGACCGCCGGTGCCTGCATCGACTGCAACAAGTGCGTCTCGGTGTGCCCCGCGGGCATCGACATTCGCGATGGATTCCAGCTCGAGTGCATCGCCTGCACCCGCTGCATCGACGCCTGCACCGGTGTGATGACCAAGCTCAAGCAGCCCACCCTGGTGCGCTACTCCACCGTGGAGCTGGACAAGGGGGCCACCACCCACAGGTGGGTGCGATTCCGCACAGTGCTCTACAGCGGCCTGATTGCAGCGCTCGGCCTCGTGTTCGTGGGCATGCTGTCTCAGCGCCACGAGACCCAGGGCACGGTCAACCGGATGCCGGGCGCGCTGTTCACGGTGGACGACGACGGCTGGGTGCGGAACACCTACATGGTGAAGGTGGTGAACAACCACCCCGGCGAGCCGGCCACCTTCGAGCTCGGCGTAGAAGGACTGCCGAACGCCGAGGTCATCTCCCAGCCCGTCGAGATCCCGGCCGCAGAAGCCCGCACAGTGCCCCTCATCGTGCGTGTGGCCCCCGACGCAAACCTGCAGCGCACGATGCCGGTCACGGTGACCATCGCCGCGGAGCACGACCACATCGACCTCGAGGCCACCTTCAAGTCGAACGCCAGCGAGTCGTCGGGCGGGTGACAGCGCCAGCCCTTCGTTAGGAGTCTCCACCTGGGCCCGCGTGCGGTGGAGGCACCATGTTCGACGACCCGTTGGGGTGGAGCTGGCTGCTGCACGCCACGGCACTGACTGCCACAGGTGCGGCGGTCTGGGCTGCGGGACGCCGGCTGCAGGTGGCCTTGTCCGCGCCCGCACGAGACGCCCGGCGCCGTCGGGCCCAGCTCCAGCAGCTGTCCCAGGCGACCGGCCTCGGAGTCGACGCCCAGCAAGAGCGCCTGGTGGGCCGCTTCTCCGGATGGACCACCGAGGTGCATCGGTCGAGGTTGCCCATGCAGGAGGGCGACCTGCCGTCCGAGGTGTGGCGCGTGGCCTTCGTGGTCGATGCGCCCGCCGCCGTGGCCCACCGCGCGCTTCCCCGGGCTCCCGAAGGCTTGCAGGGGGCCCGCGTGGAGGGCGAGCTGTTGGTGGCCCACCTTCCGGCCTCGGGTGCCGAGGCGGTTCTCCCCCGCCAGCTGGAGTGGATGGCTTCTGTGGCAACTGGCCTGCATCCGGCGGCCGTCGCCCCCCAGCACAGCAGACCAACTGGAGTGGAGGCCACCTGCGCTCGGCTCGGACTCCAGGCGGATGGCGCATTGCCCCGGTGGGAAGGCAGCTGGCGCCAGCGCCACCTGATGGTGGAGGCCTTGAGCCACACCCCGCTCGTGGAGGTCCACCTTGCGCTGAAGGTGCAGCTACCCGGTCACCTGTGGGTCGGCGGACGCCACCCGCGTGGCGCGGCCTCTCGTGGCGGCGCCCCCGTGCCCCTGCCTCTGGTGCCCGACTCTGGACAGCTGCTGGCCAGTGCGCTGCCCGACCAGGTGGAGCACTGCCGGGAGCTGATGGCAGACACCGCCCTGATTGCCGTGCTCGCCCGCCACCTCGGCGACTCGCGGGGCTCCCGCATGTACGCGGGTGAGGCCATCGTGGTCCGGCCCGCCACTGTGTGGATGGTCGCTCCAGATCGCGTGCTGGAGGCCGCTCTGGCCGTTGCAGAGGCGATGGAGGTGGCCGTGGAGGCCCCCTGGCGGGCCATCTGCGACCACCTCCCGCTTCAGGCCTCGGACCAGCGCCAGGGTGGACTGCCCGTGCTCGTGGGTCGGGTCGACGGCTTCTCGCTGCGGGTGGCCCGAGACGCGACGGGGGAGGGCGTACACATCGAGGCGAGCGCACCCGCAGGTCTGTTGGTGGACGGACTCCAGATTCGGCTGCGTCAGCCGGACGAAGATGCCGGCGTGCCCACGGGGAACCCGATCCTCGGCAAGCACGTCCGCATCACCCTGCCCCACGACCCGGCGGTGTCCACGGTCGACCTCTCCGCCCTGCCCACCGATGCCCTGCTGCCGCTGCTGCTCGGCGGTCCCATCACCCACATCGACAGCGGCGGTGCCCGGGTCACGCTGCCGGGTCTTCCCGTCGCCTCAGACGTCATCGACGCAGTGAACGACCTGCTGCGGGTGCTCGCAGCCCTGCCTCGACGCGCGTAGGCCCACCTACTCGACGGTGCCGTCGCAGTCGTCGTCGATGCCGTTGCCCACCGTCTCCATCTCGGCCGGGCTCACCGATGCGTCGGCGTCGTCGCAGTCGCCCCCCGCCTCGGAGAAGCCGTCGCCGTCATCGTCGGCGTAGGAGGTGCCTTCGTCGACGTCTCCATCGCAGTCGTCGTCGAGCCAGTTGGCCGTTTCGGTGGCACCAGGAGAGATGGAGGCATCGGTGTCGTTGCAGTCGCCGGCGACCTCGGTGTAGCCGTCGCCGTCGTCGTCGTAGGCGGTCGTGCCCTCGTCGGTGATGCCGTCGCAGTCGTTGTCCAGGCCGTCGGCGGTCTCGGGAGCGCCCGGGTGGATGTCGGCATTGGCGTCGTTGCAGTCGCCCGCCGAGGGGGCGTAGCCGTCGCCATCGGTGTCCGAGTCGCCGTAGTCGGTGGTGCCGTCGCAGTCGTCGTCGCGGCCGTTGCCGTAGTCCTCTTCGGCACCCGGGTTCACGCTCGGGTCGCCGTCGGCGCAGTCCCCATCGTCTTCGGTGTAGCCGTCGCCATCGTCGTCGAAACAGGACGTGCCATCGTCGACGATGCCGTTGCAGTCGTTGTCCGCGCCGTCGCAGACCTCTGTGCCCCCGGGAAGCACATCGGGGCGGGTGTCATCGCAGTCGTCGGCGCACCAAGACACCCCGTCGCCGTCCTGGTCGAAGGTGCTGCCGCCCACGCTGCAGTCGTTGCCGCGCATGTCGATGGGGTCGAAGCTCACCCAGCGCCCGAAGTCGAACATCGCGGTGCCGGTGATGGCGTCGTCGTCGGCGGGAGAAAAGGCGATGGACACGGTCTCGCTGGTTCCGGCCGGGATCTCCAGCGGCAAGGAGGTGTCGCCGTAGAAAGCCGCATGGTCGACGTGGACGGCCGCCAGCTCGAGGTCCATCGTTCCGGTGTTGACGATGGTGACGCTTCCAAGCCCCACCTCCCCGGCCGGTACCCGACCGAAGTCCAGCAGCCCGGGCTCGAGGGTGGCGGACGGCTGGGCCGCCTCTCCTGTGAGCTCGACCTCGCGGGTGTTGCCGCGGTCGGCCCCGCTGGCGATGGTGGCGCGGGCGTAGTGGTAGCCGGGCTCGGTGGGGGTGTAGGAGAAGGTGAGGATGTCCATCCCGTCGGAGGGGATGGTGGGCAGAGGGTCGGTGTCGAGGCTGATGAAGCCGCCCTCGATGTTGAGCACCTGGACGTCGAGGATGTCGAAGGCGTCGCCTTGACCCATCACCTCGATGTCGACGGTGGCGGTCTCGCCCACAGCCACCCGCCCGAACTCCGCAAACAGCGGCGTGACCGACATGGTGGACTCGAGCTTGCCCACGGACACGTCGGAGTTGCAGGCCGACAGCGGCAGGGGAAGCAGGAGCAGCGCAGGCCACCCGAATGAACGGGACATGGGGACTCCGACAGAGGCAGACAGCCGCCACTCTACCGAATGCGCGGCGGACACCGACACCGGACTTGGGCCGTGCTGCCGGGAATCAGCCGACCCGAACCGGTGCAGACACGAGGGGTCCTCCCCAGGCGGGTCCCACCCGCAATCGAAGCTGGCGTCCCTTCCAGCGCCGTGGCTCTGGGACACTCCACCGCAAGTGCAGCTCGTCGCCTCCGGCACCGGAGAAGCGTCGGCTGCGCATGCCCTGGTGGACGTCATCCACCGGCACACCGCCCAACATCGCGGGCACCCAGCCATTCTTGGGATGCGCCCACTCCAGCCGGACCTGCCAGTCCACCCCGGGCGCGCTCACCTCGGTCCCGTCGAGCAGGCGCAAGCGGGCATCCAACGTGAGCTGGCGCACCCCCTGGGCGTCCCCCCGGCCCATGCGCACCCGAAGCGACAGGTGGCGGGCCATCGGCGCCTCCTCGTCGGAGCGTGAAACCACCTCGACACCAGCAGCGGAAGGCAGATCGACGCTCCCATCGGGCGTTTGGAGGTCGGACAAGGCCGAGCGCAGCCAGCGGCCCTGCTCGGGTCCCCAGTGGGAGGCGCGGTCGGCCTCGTCGGAGAGCGTGGCTTCCCTCACCGTCTGGAAGCAGCCAAGCTCGCCGCCCACCGGGCCGATGGGGATGAAGGCGGGGCCGTCGCCAGTCAGGTCTACCCGCAAGGCATCCGAGACGCGCCCCGGCACCGACAGGAGACGGGCGCCACCAAGCGTGAGAACACCGATGTGGACGCTGTTGTCATCCACATTCGCGGGTCGTCCGTGGTGCCAGCCCACCGACCAGTCCGACACCGGTCCCGACGCCGACACGGCCGCATCCAGCGCGCGCACGAGGGCAGCGCCGGCCTTCTCGTCGCGCTGGCGAGCTTCTTCGGGGTCCCGGGCGACAATGTCACGCCCCACGGCGCCCAAGGTGCGCGCGTCCGAAGCCATGCGCGCCACCTGCACCACCGTCCCCTCGAAGCCCTTGCGACCCCCGAGCAGCCGAGCGGCATGACCCCGTGCACCGGCGGTCGCCCACCGGGGTCCCCCATCAAAGGCATCCCCACCGCCCACGATGGCCAGCACCGACCGGGGGGCGTCCCTCCCCGGCGCCCACACCGACCAGGCATGTACCCGCGCATCCACGAGGCGGTCCCGCCAAGGTCCTCCAGGGGGCACGGCGCCGTCATTCAGAGCCAGCGCCAAGGCTTCGAGGCGTTCATCCGGCGCACGGTTCGCCAGCTGCCGCCGAGAACGTTCCAACCGACGGCCTGCGAGCAGGTGGCCGACCGATGCCGGTCGCAACAGCTCCCAGGCGGACGCACGGCCCAGTCGAAGGTGGGCGGGCTGCCGGTCTGCACAGGCCTGTCGAATCGCAGGAACCAGCGCAGACGGCGCCCAGTCTGCTCGGGCCGCGCCTCCGGGCAACAGCACCAGGCGCTCGACGGGCAGTCCCGCCGCCTCGGCCAGTTCGTCACGCAGTCCGGAGCGCGCGCACGGCGCATCCACAGCGCACACCACGACGAGCCCGCTCCCCTCGCCCAGTGCCCACACGAGCCCCCGCATTCGACCCCAGCGGGGACCCTCGGCAGGGGTGAGATCACAGACCGCGACACCCACCGGATGCAGCGGTCCCTCGGCAGAAGGAACCAGGGGAGACATGGGGACTCAGCCTGCGGGAGTGGGGTCGCAGGCGTCGCCAAGTCCGTCACCGTCGGTGTCCACGGACGGGAGCGCGCTGCCATCTGGAGTGAGGGCCACGTCGAGATCAACGATAGGGGCGCCATCTACGTCGAGCAAGCGGGTGTAGTTGCCCCAGCCGCCGCCCTGATCTCTCACCTTGATGACGAGCTGCTGCCAGTCGCCGGTGAGGGTGACGTCCGCCTGGAATTGGTCGATGTTGGTGCCCTGGCAGCCGCTGATGTCGAGCACCTCCACACCGTCGAGCCACGCCCGGGCGCCGTCATCGGGACCGAGAGCCAGCACCGCAGCCCCTGCCGGACCGCGCACCCAGGCCGCCGTGTAGACCTCTCGAGGTGCGCCCACATGGCCAAAGTCGGTGAGGAACTCCATGCGGTCGCTGCGGCTCGACAGCACCCGCCAGGTCTCCGTGCCGGCGACTCCCGCGAGAGAAGGCTCGGCGAGGGCATCGTCGGTGGCGTGTACGAGTGCATCGTCGGATGGACGGCAGCGCGAGCTGCTGGAGGTGCCGGTGTAGGGACCGGCTGCGAGCCAGTGGGTGATGAAGCCACCGTCCGACACCCGCAGCATCGGGGCGTCGGGACCATCGGGAAAGTCGGGACAGAGGTCGTCGTCGTCGGGCAACAGGTCGCCGTCGTCGTCGTCGTCGCACTGGTCGGGGACACCGTCGCCATCGGGATCTTCGCCGGAGGGCAGCTCGAAGTCGGTGTCCTCCACACGGCGCACGACCACATCCAGGGCATAGCCGTTGGAAGGGTCGGACAGGGGTGCATCCAAACAGACGGCCCAGCGTCCCTCGCCGAGAAAGCGTGCGCCCGCAGCCTCCTCGCTGGACAGAGCTGCACACGCATCGGCGGAGGCGGCCCCCGTCGCGACCACCTCGCCGGCAGGAGCATGCAGCGACAGCGCCATCGGTCCCGCGCAGTCACCGGTCACCGTGACGTCCACCGCGCCACACACTGGCGGCGAGAAGGAGAAGCAGTCCCGGTCCCCTTCGGCAAGGTTCCCCAACACCCGCCGGGACGTGGGCTCGCCGAGGTCCTGCGCGCTGTCCCAGCTGTCGTTGGGCTCGACCTCCACCAGCTCCGTCTCTGCGACACAGTCAGGGGCGCAGCCATCCGCAGCGAGCAGGTTGCCGTCGTCGCAGGCCTCGCCGGAGTCCACCACGCCGTCGCCACAGCGGGGCAGGCTGCAGTCGGCACGGCAGGCATCCGCGGCGGTGTCGCTGTTGGACGCGCCGTCGTCGCACTCCTCGCCGGGGTCGAGCACGCCGTCGCCACACCCGGGCTGCACCCAGGGATCGGCCGAGTCGGCGGAATCGAGCACCTCGGGCTCCCCCGACTCCCCACCGGCCTTGGCACCGTCCCCCGAACAGGACGGCAGCACGAGCAGGAGCCAGGAGAGTCGGAGCGGGGGCATCATGGCCGCAGCATACCGGCCCCGTCCCCCAAGACAACGCCCCCCCCTCGCCCTTGACGAACCCCCGACCCGATGGGCCCACCCGCCGGTGTAGAACACGCACATGCGCACACTCCCGAAGCTCGCCGCGCTGCTCGTGTGGTTCGCCGCCCCCGGCCTGGCCTGGGGCGCTCCGGTGCGACAGCTGCCCCCCATCCCCGGCTGGTTCTTCCCCGGAGAAGGGAACGAACGGGCCACTGTTGACGAAAACGGCCTGATGAACGGCATTCCCGTGGTGCGCTCCGGGGTGTTGATGGCCGAGGTCACCTCCTTGGAGGCCGCCACGGAGCTCTCCGCCATGAAGGGCGTGCGCCGGGCCGAGTCCATCGACCCCGACGGCCTGCTGCTGCGGCTCGACTTCGGCCCCGAGATCGACGACTACGCCCTGTCCCGCGCCCTTCGCGCCCGCCCGGATGTCCGCTTCGCACACCCCGACCTCGCGGTGGAGCTGGTCCCGCACGCCTTTCCCGACGACCCGTACGTGGGTGCGCAGTGGCACCTCGAGAACACCGGTCAGTCGGGTGGAACCAACGACGCAGACATCGACGCGGAGCCCGCCTGGGCCATCACCACCGGCGCTGGCGTGATGGTGTCCACCATCGACAGCGGGGTCGACCACACCCACCCCGACCTCATCGTCACCTGCGGCCACGACTACGTTCTCGACGTCGAGGACTGCTTCCCCGCGGACAACAACGCCCACGGCACCGCAGCGGCCGGCTTGTCGGTGGCGATTGGCGACAACGCCCTCGGCGTGGCGGGTGTGGCCTACGGTGGCGAGGTGTTCGGCGTGCGCCTCGTGGGGGGCGGCACCACCACCAGCGACTTCTACCAGGCCTTCCGCACCAGCGTCGATGCCGGCGCGGCGGTGCTGAACAACTCCTGGGGCTACGCCGATGGCTGCGGTGAGTACACCCTGAGCGGCACGATGCTCCGCGGCATCGAGTACGCCGCTGAAGAAGGACGGGGAGGCCTGGGCGCGTCGGTCGTGTTCAGTGCTGGCAACGGAAACTGCGACATCGCGGGCGACGGCATCCAGTCCCACGACAGCGTCATCAGCGTGGCCGCGGTCGACCACAACGACAGGCGCGAGAACTACTCCAGCTTCGGCATCTGGATGGACGTCGCGGCACCTTCGGGCGGCGTGCTCACCACCGACATCGTGGGCGATGCCGGCTATGGCCGCTACGAGGGCGATCCCGACTACACCCCGGGGTTTTCGGGCACGAGTGCCTCGGCACCCGTGGTGTCCGGTGCGCTCGCCCTGATGTACGGGGCAAACCCCGACCTCACTTCCGAAGACGCCCGCCTCGTGCTGTGTGCCACCGCCGACAAGGTGCAGCTCGACGAGGCCGCCTACGACGACAGCGGCTGGAGCCCCACCTACGGATGTGGCCGGATCAACGTCGCTGCGGCCGTCTTCGCCGTGGCCAACAGCCGTCCCGGCGCACCTGTGCCCACCGGTCCGGCCGGCGCCCCCTATGCTGACCGCATCGTGCTGCGCTGGGACGCCGCCTCGGATGCTGACGGCGACCGCCTCACCTACCGCGTGTCGTTTACCGCCTGGACTCCCGAGGCCGACGACACGGGCTCCCCGGAGGACACCGGCGGGACCGACGAGCCCCCCGAGCCGACCGTTGTGGAGGGCCTCACCGACCTGAGGCTGGACATCACGGACCTGGTGGAGGCTGGCCAACTGGTGTCGTGGACGGTGCAGGCCCAAGACGCCTGGGCGGTCGGAGAGGCTGCCGAGGGCGACCCCTTCATGGTTCTCGCCGTGCCCGAGCCGCCGGAGCCCGAGGTGGACAGTGGCCAATACATCCCGCCGCTGCTGGAGGGAGCGGAGGCATCCGCCCTCGACAAGGGCGGTTGTGCGGTGGCATCGGCGACGGGCAGCGCCTGGATGCTCGGACTGGTGGTGGCCGCACGGAGGCGCCGCCGCTGAGTCAGTCGGCCCGCCACAGGATGCGCCCGTGGCCCGGGGCGAGCGACAAAGCGGTGATTTGGCTGCCATCCTCGTCGAGATGAGGGCCGTCGAGCTCGAAGACCTGCGCGATGTCGGGGTGAGGGTTCACGAGCACGGTGGCGCGGGTGTAGGCACGCGCCCAGCCCACACCCACCTCCGAGCGGGGCCCTTCCGGCAGTCCCGGGTCGCCGGCCCACTGGTCGGTCCAGGGGTCGACTTCGTCGTCGAGGTAGCCCCAGGCAGAGTCGGCGGAGCCATTCCAAGCCAGCAGAAAGCTCGCCCGACCAAAGCGCTGGCCCTCCGCGACCCCCTCGTGCCCCGGGCCATAGGTGAGCCCGAGAAAGCCCGCACCGGCGGCCTCTGCGTCTTCGAGCAGCGTGAGCGTGGTGAGCCACATGTCGCCGGTGAAGTTGGGCGAGTCGTCCCACCGCATCCAGTATTCGCGGTTGAGGTGGGTGATGTACGGAAACATGGCCACGGTCTGGGCGCGCATGGTGTCGTCCCAGGGATTCATGGCCACATTGGGTGCCACCAGCAGCCCCGCATCCTCAAGCCCGGGTCCGACCGCCGCCATGAATGCCACGACCGCATCGCCGTAGGCCTCGTCGTCGGCGTACTCGGCGATGGCGGCACCGTGTGAGCCGAGGCAGTGGCCGGGAAAGGTGTTGACGTCGTCCATCATCACGCCGTCGAAGCCGTCCCTCAGCATCCGGCTGCGCACATTGTCGAGCCAACGCGCCTGGTAGCCGACATTGCCGATGTCGGCGGCCACCACCTCCGGATAGTCGCAGTACCAGAGCCGCTCTCCGCTGGAGCCGTGCAGGAACCAGTCCTCGTGGCCCGCCTCGGCTTCGTGGATCTGAACGCCGGTGGACGGGGTGTCGTCGCCGTCGGCCCGCATGCCACCCACCTTCTGGTAGGCCAGCACGGTGGCATCGGGGTTGGCGGCGCGCACTTCCGGAAGGAGCCGTCCCATCGATGCTTGAAGCACGATGACGCGGTACTGGCCGGCGCCATCGCCATGGGGGGCATCGATCCGGTCCCAGGACTGGGCCACGAGCAGCCCACGGGTGCCCATCTCGAAGACGGGCGCTCCGGTGTCGGCGGTGTCGGCGGAGTCTTGTGTGGACGGGCCCTCGGAGTGGTCGACGTCCCCGGCCTTGTCCGCGCTCATCGAGGAGCAGGCCACCACACCACAACAAAGGAACACACGCACTTTCATGGGCGAGTCCCTATCCCCATCCCCACCCACCCCGGCCCACGGTGACACTCCGAGGCATCCCTCAGGGCCCGGTCATGTGCCGGAAGGTGAGGTTGATGCGGGGTCCCACCGGCTTTTTCGTGCGGGGGACCGCATGCTGCCAGTGGCTGCGGGCCACTCCGTCCATACACAGCAGGCTGCCAGAGTGGAGTGGAAGGCCGATGGACCGGCGGGTGCCCGACGGGACCACCGCCCTCGGACGAAGCCGAAACACCCGCGTGGCGCCGAGGCTGAGGCTGGCCACCACGGCCTGACCGCCGTGAGGGTAGTCGTCGTCGGTGTGCCAGCCCATGCTGTCGGCCCCGTGCCGGTACAGGTTGCACAGCACGGAGTTGAAGGACAGGCCGGTGCGCGCTTGCACCCGGCAGAGCAGCTCCTGAAGCGCCGGCAGGAGTGCCCGCGGAGGGTGGTGGACCCCCGAGTAGTCATAGCCATGGGGACCGAACATGCAGATGCGCCGGGGCATCGGCACCGTGCGGCCGAAGATGCTGAAGGTGTGCGTCTCCCAAGGGACGGACTGGAGCAGCCGTTCGGTGTAGGCGCGCGCTTCTTCGGGGGACAACAGGTCTGGAAACCAACGCAGGCCAGCAGGTGCGCCATCGGGCAGGGTCGGACACATTCGGTGCGCTATCCCGAGCAGCCCGGCGCCGAGGTGATGCGTGTCCCGATCCTTCACGACCCACAACCCCGCCACTGGCGAGACCCTGGCCACCTGGCCGCTGCTGACCGACGCCGACTGGAGTGCCGCGCTCGCCGGTGCGGTGGCCGCCCAGCAGGAGTGGCGGGACATCCCCCTGTCGGAGCGCGCAGCCATCCTCCAACGCATCGCCCAGTCGCTGCGAGACGACGGTGAGCCGCTTGCTCGGCAGATGACTGCGGAGATGGGCAAGCCGCTCGCCGAGTCCCGTGGGGAGGTGCGCAAGTCGGCGTGGGTCTGCGAGCACTACGCCGAGCATGCCGGCGAGATGCTCGCCCCCGCGACAGTGCAGGCCGCGGCCCCCGACAACCAGGTCCGCTTCGACCCCCTGGGCGTGGTGCTGAGCGTGATGCCATGGAACTTCCCGGTCTGGCAGGTCCTGCGCTTCGCCGCGCCGGCATGGATGGCGGGGAATGCCGTGCTGATGAAGCATGCGCCCCACACCTTCGGCACCGCACACCGGCTGGCCGAGCTCTGCCACGCTGCCGGTCTGCCCCCTGGCCTGCTCGTCGACCTGCGCATCGACGTCGACCAGGTCGCCGCGGTCGTCGCCGACCGGAGGGTGAGCGCCGTGACCCTCACCGGCAGCGACCGGGCCGGCCGGGCAGTGGCCTCCCAAGCCGGCCGCCACCTCAAGAAGTGCGTGCTGGAGCTCGGGGGCTCGGATGCCTTCATCGTGCTGGCAGACGCCGACATCGACGCTGCAGTGGCCGCCGGCGTGGCGTCTCGAGTGCTCAACAGCGGCCAGTCCTGCATCGCGGCCAAGCGGTTCTTCGTCGAAGACAGCGTCTATGACACCTTTCTGGACAGATTCATCCGGTCGATGCGCGCCTTGGAGGTGGGCGACCCCACCGCCGCGAACACCCAGGTGGGTCCCCTCGCCCGCCCCGACCTACGGGCCACGCTCCACGCCCAGGTGACCGAAAGCGTGGCCGCCGGCGCGACGCTCGAGCTGGGCGGACACCCCCTCGACCGCCGGGGCGCCTTCTACGCGCCTACCGTGCTCACCGACATTCCCGACGGATGCCCCGCGGATGTCGACGAGCTGTTCGGCCCTGTGGCGGCGGTCTGGAAGGTGCGCGACGCCGAAGAGGCCATCGCCCGCGCCAACCGCTCCCGCTTCGGCCTGTCGAGCTCTCTGTGGACTCGGGACCGCGCCCGGGCCGCCGCACTGGCGGCTCGCATCGACGCAGGCGGCGTGTTCGTCAACCAGTTCAGCTACTCCGACCCCCGCCTGCCATTCGGCGGCATCAAGGACTCCGGCTACGGCCGGGAGCTCGGCCTGTTCGGCATCCGGGAGTTCGTGAACATCAAGACGGTGTCCATCGCCTGACCTCTCCCCTCCGTTTGGCGATAGCAGGCCGCCCTGCCCTGGAACACGCCCATGCCCCGCCCGGTCGACCACATCCGCCTGCCCGACTTCGACGAGCCGCTCACCCTCGACCGCATCTCGGGCGACTGGTTCATCCACCAGCTCGCGCGCGGCCACCGCTTCAGCACCGACGACATGGTGTGTGCATGGCTGGCCATCCAGCACCAGCCCGACCCCGTCCGCCACCTCGACCTCGGCACCGGCATCGGCTCCATCGGCACCCTGGTGTTGTGGCACCGACTCGGACGGCCCGACCGAACACAGGGCCGCGAGCGCATCGACCCAGTCCACGACAAGCCCCTGCTGGTGGGTGTGGAAGCCCAGGAGGTCAGCCACCGCCTCAATCGCCGCACCTTGCAGCACAACGGACTCGAAGACGCCGTGGAGCTGCGGAACTGCGACCTGCGGTCCCCGGACGCCCTGCTCGACGCCGAGTCCGGCACCTTCGCGCTCGTCACCGGCAGCCCGCCCTACATCCCGCTCGGCAAGGGCGTCGTGTCCCCACACCACCAGCGCGCCGCCTGCCGCATGGAGCTGCGAGGAGACGTGTTCGACTACTGCGCGGTCGCCGCCAAGGCCCTGTCCCCCACCGGTGTGATGTGTCTGGTCCATGCCTGGGGCGACCCTCGGCCCGAGGCCGCCCTGGAGCAGGCTGGTCTCACCATCCGCGACCGCCGCGATGTCTACTTTCGCCGCAACCGCGCCCCGACCATCGTGGTGTGGGCCGCCGGCTTCGGAGGCGAGCGGTCCGACGGTGACCCCATCGTGGTTCGAGAGGCCGACGGCGAGATGACCGACCACTACCTGTCCATCCGCAAGACCATGGGCGCGCCGGAGTTCCCGTCGCGCCGCCCCCGCCCCCAGACCTGACCCGGAGCTCCGATGTCCGCCCCCTACAAGCTGTATGGCTCTCGCAACTCCCGCTCCACCCGAGTGGCCTGGGTTCTCGAGGAGCTCGGGGTGCCGTGGGAGTGGGTTCCCCTCAACTTCCGACGGGGGGACAACCGCACGCCGGCCTTTCGGGCCATGAACCCGTCGGGCAAGGTGCCGGTTCTGGTCCACGGCGACCTCGTGCTCACCGAGTCGGCCGCCATCGCTCGCTACCTGTGTGCCCGTCATCCCGAGGCGGGTCTGCTGCCACCGCAGGGGACTGTTCAGGCCGCGAAGGTCGACCAGTGGCTGTTCTTCGTCACCACCGAGCTGGAGCAGCCCCTCTGGCTCAAGGCCAAGCACACCTTTGCGTTGCCCGAGAAGCTGCGGGTGCCAGAGGTGCGCGCCACGGCCGATGCCGAGTTTGCCCGTGCTGCCCAGCAAGCGGACGTCTTCTTTGGGGAGGGTCCCTTCGCGGTGGGCGAGCGATTCACCGTCGCAGACGTCTTTCTCGCGCACACCTGCCTGTGGTCCACCGTCGCGAAGCTGTGGGACCAGCTGTCCCCGAGCCTACAAAGCTACGCCCAGCGCCAGCTCGACCGGCCCGCTCGACTCCGGGCGATGGAGCGAGAGGAACAGTCGAGCTGAGCCGGGCGTGACGGATCCGCGCGGGCCTCAGTTCATGTAGGTCCACTTGAAGGTGTACATGCCGGAGTCGGAGCCGCCCGAGCCGGTGGAGTTGCAGACGTCCTGGTCCTCTGCGTAGTACTCCTCGACCACCAGCTTGATGATGTGGCCATCGGCAAGCTGAACGAGGTGGGGGACCAGCGTGGTCTGCACACAGCCAGCGTAGGACCACCAAGGACCCAGCGCGACCGAAGGGCTGCCAGGAAGACCGGAGCTGTCGGTCTTGATGGTGCAGTCGGACGTGTAGAAGTCGTCGAGGCGGTAGGAGATGCCATCGGGGATGCTGTCGAGGTCGTCGTAGGTGGACTCGGTGAAGGAGGCCGCACCCACGCAGGAGGGACCGGACGAGCCGCCGTTGAGCCGGATGATGTAGCGGCGGACGGCGACGTCCCAGTCCATGGACTCGAGGGCCGTCTCGTCGTCGATATCGACCCGCACGAGGCCATCTTCGGTGAACTTCACGTAGACCCAGGGGTTGCGCGCAGCGGCGTCGTAGCCCCCTGCGGAGCCGTCGATGAAGGAGATGAAGTCGGCGCCATCGGCGGTGTTGCTGACCTCGCCCTCGCTGACCTTGTCGTCGTGGAGGGACAGGTCGAGGATGATGGCATCGGTGCACGGGATGTCGGTGGGCTCGGTGCAGACCGCATCGGGGCCGTCGTCGGTGTCGCCCGTGTCCGCGGTGTCCTGCATGTCGGTGTCGTCGGTGTCTCCGCCGGACGTGTCCTCACCGGTCTCGCCATCGCCATCGGACTTGCCGTTGCAGCCCAGGGACAGGGCCGCACACAGCGAAAACAGGGTCAAAGTGCGCATGATTCCTCCAAGTCGCGGCGTTCCGCGCATCACACGAGCCTAACGCACCCACAGCGCACTCGCGCGGCTGGGACTCGCTTCGGTGGCGTGCTACCTCGGCCCGTATGCCGTCCCTCAACCCTACCACTCGCAGCTGGATCCGGCGGTCCCTCGCCCTCGTGGGCGGCGCGGTCGGCGTCGCGGGGCTCGTGTACGCCGCGCTGGTGCTGCGTCCCATCGACCCAGCCCACCCCGACACCGTGTCCCCCGGAGACCTCGCCGCTGTGCTGCAAGCGGTTCCCAGGCAGCCCCTCGATGCTGCGCACACCGATGTCCTGGTGGTGGCGGTGTGTACCCTGCGGCGCGACCGAATGGGGATGTACGGTCACGACCAGCCCACCACGCCCTTTCTCGACCGACTCATGAGCGGCGGGGTCGTGTTCGAACAGCACCTGTCGCAGGCACCCTGGACGCGGCCCGCCATGGGGTCCATCTTCACCGGCCGCTGGCCGCGCGTGCTCAAGCTCGACGACCCCAACCAGGGACGCGGCTTCAAGGCAGTGGTCCACGAAGACCACCAGCTGCTCGCCGAGCTGCTCCAGCCTGCAGGCTACACCGCCATCGGGGCCGTCGCGAACCCGAACCTCAAGGCACAGTTCGGCTTCGCCCAGGGCTTCGCCGACTACTCCGAGCCGGCCGGCACCTACAAGGAGAAGCCCCACATTCCGTCTTCGGACGAAGTCGTCGACGACCTGCTGGAGATGGCCGCTGGAGTCCCCCGCGACCAGCGGCTCTACGCGCGCGTGAACGTGCTCGACACCCACCTTCCCCACAAGTACGGGCTCGCCTACCCCAAGCTCTTCGAGGCCCCCGCAGAACGCCTGCGGTACTACGACGCCGCGCTGCGCACCATCGATGCCGAGCTGGCTCGCCTGTACGTCGAGCTCAGAAAGCAGCGTCCAAACCTGCTGTTCGTGCTGGTCGCAGACCATGGTGAGGGGCTCTACCTGCCCCAACACCACGGTCCCGAGCACGGCAACTACGTCTACCGCACCACGGTCGAGACCCCCTGGCTGGTCCACCATCCTTCTCTGGCCAGCCCCGAGCGGCGCATCTCGGGCCGCTCCATGAACATCGACATGGTGCCCACGGTGCTCGACCTGCTCGGCCTGGCTGTGCCCGAGTCCCTCGACGGGGAGTCCCAGGCCGCCGCTGTGCGGGGGGAGACCGACCAGGCCACGCACACCTTCGCCTACGCGGAGACCTTCTTCCGGAAGCGCCACCTCTCCACCATCTACGACGGCCAGCACCAGCTCATCCGCACCTACTCGGTGCCCACGGAGCAGGGGCCCTTTGAAGATGAGCTGTTCACCGCAGCCGACTGGGAGGCCAACACCGATGTGTTCAACGCGCAGCCCGAGGCGGCGGTACGGCTCCGCGACGCGCTGACTGAATGGGAGTTGGCGGTCCTTGCGCTGGGCCAAGAAGCACCCGACCCCGGCGTGGAAGCCGAGGTCGATGCGTCGACGGACCAGATGTTGCGAGACCTGGGCTACGTCGACGAGTAGCAGGGCCAGCGGCAGGTGTGGAGCCCACCGCCGACTTCGAATGTCAGACGGCTTCGCCCAGCAACAGACGCTGCGGCCCGTAGAGCGCCACGCGGTCGGTGTGGCTCATCATCGCCGCGAAGGGGCGAAGGTCGCCAGCCAGCTGAGCTTCGTTGCGCCGAATGCGACGCGCGAGGTTCACGACCACGCGCCCCATGTCTTCGGGCGTGGCGGCATCACCGTCGCGGCCGTCCATGGTGACGAGGTCGAAGAGTGCGGTGTGGGCGATGCCCTGGCCCTTGCCGGAGCGGGCGCACACATGCACGCCAACCTCACGGCCATCCCGATGGGAGAGCTGGATGACCGCGGCACCGTCGCTCACCTCGGAGAGGCCGGCGATGGTCCAGCCCTTGCCCACCGAGCTACCGGCCTTGAGGGGCGCGATGATCCACCAGGGGGAGGAGGCGGTCTGTCCGGGATGCTGGAAGGCTTCCATGGAGGGGCGAACAGCAGCGGCTGCAGCGCCTCCAGTTGCGGCTGCGAGGGCCGCCGCACCGATGCCCATGGACCGGAGCACGTCACGTCGAGAAGTCATGGAATCACTCCTGGGCACGGCGCCGTCTACCGGGCGCCGGCCACGCATGGGGTCTTTCAGTTGGGGCACTCGGTGGAAGTGTCGCACACGCCACCGTTGTTCGTGATGGACAGCTCGTAGCCGGCACAACTCGTGACCGAGCTGCTCACCCGCTCCACCTTGATGTAGTAGGTGTTCGACATGTCTTCGCAGTCGTTGTAGCGAGCGTTGACCTCACACTGGCGCCGATCCGAGGGAGGGCTGGGGTGGGTGCCCGCAACGCCCGTGCCAGCGGTGTTGTCGAGGTTGTCGTACACGTAGTCGGTGTAGGCGGTGTAGCCGGTGCTCGTGGCACTGCACTCGGCAGTGGTGGGCGAGCCCTTGTACACGTTCATGAAGTAGTCGGTGGTCTCGATGCCCGTGTCGGGGTCGAGAAGCCGGATGTCGAGGCTGTAGTAGTCGATGGCCGCGGTGCGGTCGGCGGCCACGTCGTCCGACGTCTCCAGCAGATACCAGTCGACGGTGTCGGTGCTCAGGATGTTCGCCGCGACCGTGAGGGTCGTGGTGCCGGTGTCATCGAGGATGGACCAGGGCTCGATGGCCGCGGTGTCGGCATCACCGGTGCCCGCGTCGTCCTCGTAGGTGTCCTCCGGATCGCAGACATCCGTGCTGACGGTGTTGGAGTCGGGCGACTCGTTGCCGGAAGCGTCGACACAGTAGGCGTTGCACAGCGTGGTCTCGTCGCGGGTGAGCCCGGCGAAGTCTGCCGTGAAGGTGTCGCCGGTGTCGCAGCTGACGGTCTCGGACTGCGAGCTGGAGGTGCTGGCACAGTCGACCACCACGTCGATGCAGTCGTCGTACACACAGGTTCCCGTGAGGGTCATGTCGTCGACGTTGCGGAACCGGGTGGGCGTGTCGAGCGTGGGCGCGTCGGGGTCGGTGACGTCGATGACGGTGACCAGGATGGCCTCCGAGGTGCCGTCGCCGAAGCCGTCATTCGGGGTGACCGTGCAGATCCAGTCGAAGCCAAGCGCGGTGTCGGCCGCCGGGACGGTGTCGCCCGTGTGGGTGGTGGTCGTGGCGCTGGTGTAGGCGGCGCCATCGACGGTCCACTCGAAGGTGTAGGTGACGGTGTCGCCATCGGGGTCGTCGGAGTCGGTGTCAACATCACAGATGATGTCGTCGATCTCCTGCTCAGGAGCGGTGGGGTCGAAGACCAGCACCGGCGCAGTGGGCAGGGTGTTCACCACGGTGACACTCGACGAGGAGACGGTGGAGCCGTCGTCGGTGCCGTCGTTCGGCGTGACGTCGACGTAGACCGAGTCGCCGCGGACGAAGTAGGAGCCGTCGAGGGTGTCGGAGGTGGACGTGACGGCCAGCGAGCTGTTGACGTACCAGTCGTAGCTGTAGGTGATGGTGTCGCTGTCGGCGTCGGTGGACGTGACCGTGGCCACGATGGAGTCGTCGGTGCCGGGGCTCGACGGGGCGAGCGTGACCGACGAGGTGACCGGGGCGGTGTTGCCCGTGGTGACGGAGTTGGACTGCTCGGCGTCACCGTCCTCGGTGCCGTCGTTCGGGGTGACCAGGCAGTACACGACGTCGTTCTTGACGTGGTAGCTGCTGTCGAGCGTGTCGCTGGTGACACCGACGGAGGCGCCGTTCACGTACCAGGCGTAGCTGTAGGTGATGGTGTCGCCGTCGACATCCGAGCTGGCGGTGACCGTGCAGGTCAGCGTGTCGTCGGTGACCGAGGGGTCGGGCGTGACCTCGACCGAGGTGATCTCCGGAGCCGAGTTCGAGATGGTGACGCTCGCGCTGTCCGAGGTGCCGTCGTCGGTGCCGTCGTTGGGCGTGACGGTGCAGGTGACGGTATCGCCGCGCACGAAGCCCGAGGACAGGGTGGTGCCGGTGCCAGCGGCGGTGCCGTTGACGGTCCAGGCCACCGAGCTGGCGTCGGAGTCGCCGTCGACGTCGGTGAAGGTGTACGAGCAGGTCAGGCTGTCACCAGCGGTGGCCGGGTCGGGGCTGATGGCCACATCCGACACGCTGGGAGCGGTGTTGGAGATGGTGACGACGTTCGAGGACACCGCGGTGCCGTAGTCGTAGCCATCGTAGGGGGTCTGCTCGCAGTAGACCGCGTCACCCGAGTCGAAGAAGGTGCTGCCGAGGGTGGACGAGGTGGCAGCCACCGCTGCGCCGTTGACGTACCAGGCGTAGCTGTCGGAGACCGTGTCACCGTCGGAGTCGCTGGTGGAGCCGAGGGTGCAGGTGAGGGTGTCGCCCTCGTAGGCGGGGTCGGGACCCAGCGAGGGGGTGGAGTCGACCGTGGGGGGGGTGTTCTCGATGGTGACCGAGGCGGTGGCGCTGGCACCACTGCCGAGGCCATCGAAGGGGGTCACGGTGACTTCCCAGACCTCGCCCCGGGTGGTGGCCGATGCGGGCACGGTGTCGGCGGTGATGCCAGCCGCCGCGCCGTCGACCGTCCAGTCGTAGGCGTAGGAGATGGAGTCGCCTTCGGCATCGGTGCTGTCCACATCCACCGACACGACAAGGTCGTCGGCGGTGACGGGCGTGGCCGGCGCGATGGACACGGTGGGAGCCGTGGGCAGACCGTTGATGCGAAGGTCGATTGTGGCGTCGGCGTAGAGACCGTCGGTGTCGGTGGCCCGTAGACGGATCTCGTGCTCACCCACCTGAAGCTCGTCGGACGAGAAGGCCAGCGCACCGGCGCCATCGGGCGGCGACTCGTCGAGGGTGCCGTCGAGGGTGCTCGACCACTGGATCTCGATGTCGACGCCGGCGTCTTCGAGGTCGGTGGCCGTGCCGAGGAAGTTGATGAGCTCACCCTCGTTGATCACGTCGCCGTCGAAGGGAGCGTCGATGGTGACCGTGGGCGGGGTGCCGACGGTGTAGAGCACCGAGTCGGTGCAGAGCTCGCCGCCGTCGTCGGTGACGGTAAGCGAGATCTGGTGGGTGCCGACGGACAGGGTGTCGGTGGAGTGGGCGGTCTCACCAGCGGCGCTGACCGCCTCCTCGATGATGATGCCGTCGCGGTCGCTCTCCCAGGTTGCCGTGAGGTACTCGCTGCCGATGTCGGGGTCGGAGGCGATGCCTTCGAGGTCGACCACCTCGCCGCTGCCGTTGTAGGAGCCATCGACCGGGCTGGTGATGCCGCAGGAGGGCGGGGTGTTGGTGGCCAGCACCGTGACGGAGACCGCATCGGTGCCGGTGAGGCCGTCGCTGTCGGTGGCGGTCAGGGTGATCTCGTGGGTGCCTTCGTCGAGCACCGCCTCACCCGAGGCCACGCCGGCGTCGGACAGCGAGCCGGACAGCCCGAGGTCGCCCTGGACGTCGCTGGCCCACACCACCGTGATGTCGGCCGCGCCATCTTCCTCGTCGCTGACGATGCCCTCGAAAGAGGTGGGGCGGTCGGCGTAGTAGATGCCGGTGGCCACGGGTGCCGTGATCTCGACGTCGGGGGAGTTCGACGGGTTGACCACGATGGAGTGGGTCACCGTGGTGGAGCCACCGGAGGGATCGGTCACCGTGAGGCCGATGGTGTACGACCCGGTGTCGAAGATGGTGGTGCACTCGGTGATGCCGGTGGCATCGAGATTCACCGTGTCGCAGACGATCTCGCCGTCCACCGTCCAGGTGCCGACGAGCTCGTCTTCGGGGCTCTCGGGGTCGGACCCCGTACCGGACATGGTGACTTCGTCACCGGCGTCCACCGAGCTGCCATCGGCTGGGTAGGTGATTTCGGCGTTGGGGTTGGTGTTGTACACCTTCACCCCGTTGTCCCCCGAATCGCACGCAGCGAGAACGAGGAGTGGGACCACCAGCGAAGCAGCGGAACGACCATGCATGTGGGGCTCCAGAAACCATAGACGGACGCACGGGTGCATCCCGGTGCGAGGCGCGGTGCCGATAATACACGACAACCGAATGCGCCGGCACAGTCGTTTGACGGAATCACAACGGTCGACGTTTCAAGAGCCTGATCAGGATCGCTCGAGACGGGCTTCGTCGATGTGCCTCACAACGTCCAGATACCGGGCGTGGTGGACGTCATGCCCACACGCGAGGTCGATTCTGACCGCGCCTCCGCCCAGTGCATCCAGCCGGTCGCCGAGGTCGGGCAGGTGGGCGTACCAGCCGTCGGCACCAACCAGCAGGCTGGCCGGACATCGAATCTTGCGAAGCACCACCATCAGGCGATCTACGTCGAAAGCCACCGCGGCTCGGGTGCGGTGAAGAGGGTCCCATCGCCACACGATTCCGCCCGAGTCGGCAGGGCGAGTGACCCTACGCGCCAAATATTCCGCACGCGCCTCAACGAGCCCCGGATTGGTGCGCTGGATTCTGGCCGCCGCGGTAGCCAGGTCGGGCATAGGCCGGTGGGGTCTCGGGGCGCGGCACTGGTCGAGGAAGGTCCGGGCCTGTTCGGCGGCGTCGCTGTCGGACACGGCCGGCGGACCCAGACCGTCGATGAGCACGAGGGCTGCGACCGAGCTGGGGCGTAGCCCGGCGTACAGCGCCGAGATCGTGCCGCCCATCGAGTGCCCGACCAGGGTGAACGGCCTGACCCCGGGATGCTCCACGACGAGGAGGTCCACCAGGGCGTCGACGTCGGCCACATACTCGAGGAAGTGGTAGGTGGAGCCAGCAGGCGCCCAGGCCGAGTGGCCATGTCCCCGGTGGTCGGGCGCCACAACCCAGGCACCCTTGTTGGCCAGCTGGGTCGCCACGGCGTCGAATGCAGCGCCCTGGTCGAGCCAGCCGTGCAGCATCAGCACGAGCGGCCCCCCTGCGGGTCCCCACTCGCACAGTCGAAATCTCATCCCGCGAAGCGCGACATCCCGTTCACGCATCGTGGTGAAGGGGGGCAGGGTGTGGGTCACCCGGCGCGACGGAAGGCCACCCCGGAGGCGACGATCTCGTAGGTGACACCCGAGGTGGCCGCCTTCTCCGGCATGACCTCCGGCTTGCGGGACTCGCCTTCGTAGTGGGCGACCGTGTCGGGGTCGACCTTCACCTCGACCACCTCGCCGGACACCCGGCACTCCGAGCCAGCACCGTCTTTGGCGACCGAGAAGGCGTGGTCCTTCATCCGCACGCGCATCGTCTTGTCACCTTCGGCGATGACCATCCAACAGCCGGCCTTGGCGCACACATCCGCCACCCGGCCCTCCACGACCACCGACCTGCCCACGAAGCTCGCTGGATCGGCGAGGAGATCACGGGCAGCGATGCCCGGTCCGTCGCCGACCACCTCGCCGTAGTTCGCCCAGTCGCCGGACACGACCGGTTCGGGGGCGCTGCCACCGCAGGCGGACACCCACAGGGCGACCAGGACGACAAAGGGGGTACGCATCACTTCTCCTGCGTGGCGAGTCGCCACATCCATCCGTCTTCAGCGGCGCCGGCGGGCGAGCCCCACCAGGCCGAGCAGCCAACCAGTGGCGATGGCACCGGTGCCCGTGGCCGAGCAACCGCCCTTGTCGCCACCACTGGACCCGCCCTCGACGGGCTCCGCGGTGTCGGCCGAACCGTCGTCGCCCCCACCATCCTCACCATCCTCACCACCACCATCGTCACCGCCGCCGTCGTCGCCAGCGGCGTCGTCACCGCCACCGTCGTCACCTCCGGTGGACCAGGCCACGTCGGGGTCGTCGGTGTCGGCAATCACCATCTCCCAGGCGTACTCGAAGCCATCGGCACGCGACCACTCGTAGTACGGCCCCTGGGCCCGGTCGTCGGTGGGCGAGACCACGAAGTGGATGTCGAAGGTGCCGTCGAACGGGATACTCGCCAGCGCGAAGCCATCGGAGTCGACGTCGAGCTCCACAAGGTCGGCCACCGTGGCGTTCCCAGCCACCAGCACCGCGGTCCAGACATCGGCGCCGTCTTCGCCGTTGAAGCGCACATGGAGGTGCTGGCCGTCGGCGCCGAGGGCCTTTTCGACGGTGATGTAGTTGGCGCCGAGGCTCTGGGGTGCCGTGCCCGTGCGTGACTCATCCGATGCCGGCAGAGAGTCCACCTCCGTCTCGCGGTCGGCAGCGGTGAACCAGGAGCGCTCGGAGAACTCACGCACCGCCATCACGCCCAGGAACTCGGGGTAGCGGTCGTAGAACTGCTCACCGCGCACGTCGTCGATGACGTCGGGCATCCAGTAGGAGTAGGAGCCGGACTCGAAGCGCGCGTTGTTCCAGAGGTCGCGCACGAAGTCGTGGCCGCCCACATGCTCGTCGAGGAAGAAGTTCCACACGGCCATGGCGTAGGTGTGCGCGAAGAGGGAGCTGCTGCTGCTGCTTCCCGCCCAGGCGTTCATGCCAATGTAGGGGTAGCGGCCGTAGTACCAGGTGTTCTGGGCCCAGTCGTTCATGTCTGGGTAGATGTACTCTTCGATCCACGTCGCGGTGGCTTCCCAGTACCAGAACTCGTGGGCGCCGCCGTAGGCGTATTGAGAGGCGTGGTTGAACTCGTGGGCCGCCATCGTCATGGCCCAGTCTCCCGCATCGAAGCTGCCTTCGTAGGCCACGATGTAGGGGATGTAGCCGATGCCCGAGCAGCTCTCGACGGTAGTGTAGGCGCTGGCTCCGCCACCTTCCACGACCATCACGAGCATCGGGTAGGTCGAGACACCGTCGGGCTCGCGCCAGCCCAGCTCATCGATCTGGCGGTCGTAGGAGAATTCCAGCCACTCGAGGAAGTCCTCGGCTTCAGACTCGGTGATGGCGCCGGTCTCGTACTGCACGCTGAAGTGCTCGCCGTCTTCCCAGTTCTCCAGGTAGTGACCGAAGCAGGTGACGGGCGGCGCGGGGAGGTCGCCCTCTGCGGGCGGGGCGGCGCGGGGGGCGAACAGGTCGGACTTCCACGGCGCTAGCCGCTGGGTGAGCTCGGCCCGCTCCTCGGCGGTGAATTCCGTCCAGTGCTGGCGAAGGGACTCGACCACGCCGGTGAGGCAGGTGCCTTCGTGCTCGTGCAGAGGCACATCGTCGGCCGGGCCCACACCCTCCACGCCAAAGTGGGCATCGACCGCCTGAAGCAGCTCGGCGCGGCCGGCATCCGACAGGGGGGGGACCACGGGGCTGGCCGCAACGGCGGGCGCAGCGGCAAAGAGGCCTCCGAGCAGTAGAGGAGGCAAGACCCCGGCCGAGAAGCGGTGGCCGGGGACGTCGGGGAAACGGAGCATCTGCACCTCCTCACACGCATTGGTTAACACCCACGACCCCGACCCGCGGCACCGCCCGACAGGACAGACCCATGACTCACCCGGGCGTGTTCATCGCCATCGAAGGCCTCGACGGCAGCGGTGGCACCACCCAGGTCAGCCGCCTGGGCGATGCTGTGGAAGCCCTCGGCCGCGAGGTCTTGCGCACCCGAGAGCCCACCCCCGGGCCGGTCGGGCGCCTCATCCGACAGGCGCTCGGACCCGGCAACGAAGCCTCCGTGCTGGGCGACAACGTGCTGCCCTTCCTGTTTGCCGGCGACCGCCAGGACCACCTCGATCGATTGATCCTCCCGGCCCTCGCGCGGGGGGCAGTGGTCATCACCGATCGATATGTGCCGTCCTCATTGGCCTACCAGGGCGTGGCCATCGGCGTCCGAGCGGCGCTGTCCCTCAACGCGCGGTTTGTCGCGCCCGATCTCACCGTGGTCATCGATGTCCCCCCCGAAGAGTGCATGCGGCGCATCATCGCGCGCGGGGCCCCGCGGGAGCGTTTCGAGGACACCGGCCGACTGACCCGCATCCGAGCCGCCTACGCCCACGGGCTCGAGCTGCTGGACGAGCGAGGGGACCGCATCGTGCGCGTAGACGGCACCCAGAGCATCGACGCCCTCGCCGGGGAGGTCTGGCGCCACGCGGCCCCCTTGTTCTGAGCGGGTCGAGCCAACAGCTCAGCGCGCTTCGAGCTCCGCGATGCGTTTCTTCAAGGCCGCAATCTCGGCCTCTTGTTGTCGAATCCGCACGACGAGCGACCGCACCAGCGCGCTGCCACCGCGTGCGGAGGGGGTGGGGGCTCCCGGGAGGGTCGCCGCGGGCTCGAGAATGTCCGCGTCGTCGCCTTCTTCTTCGACGGCCACCGTGCGCGGCGGCAGGGTGTCCGTGACGGGGTCTTCGTCAGCAATCGGCGTGGGGGCCGGTGCCATGTCGGTGGGCTCGTCGCCGTCGTGGTCGGGAGACAAGGAGATCTCCACCCACCGCCCCGGCGCCTTGGACACCCGCGTGGGCACTCCCGATGGAAAGACGGTGACCTCGCGCCAGGTGCGACCGCCTCCCAGCTTGAAGCGCAGCTTCAGTCCGAGCACATCTTCGAGATAGAGCCCGCCGGCAGTGCCGGTGGGAGCGGCCAGCGGTACCCCGACCGACGGCGACGAGGGCCACTTCAGCCAGCCGCGTCCGCCATCGATGCGAAAGCGTGCGCTGTAGACCGGGGGACCGGCGTCGTCCTGACGCAGCCACACCGTGACGAGTCCGAGGTTTCCGGTGTCCTGCGCCACATTGCCTCCAGCACGAATCCCGAGGGGTTCGCGGTCGGGGACCATGCCTGTCCCCCCGCCAACCTACTCCGCGGGAGCACCCAGCTCTCTCTGGAGCCGCAGCAGCTCCACCACGACATCCGGGTCTTCGGGCTCGGCCGCCGCAGCACGGTTCACGAGGTCGATGGCCGCCTCGCGCTCGCCGGACGCCACCAGCCGACTCGCTTCTTCGAGGTAGACAGAAGCGGCCCGGTCGCCTTCGGTGCCGTGAGGCAGGTTGATCACCACGAGCAGGGCCAGCAAGGCCGCAACCCCGACCGTGGCTGCCGCAGTGAGCGCGACGACCGCCCAGGTGGGCACCCCAGACTCGGGCTCGGGGCGCATGGTAAGCTCCGAGCCCCCTTCCACCGGGGGCTCCGAGTAGGCCGCCGGCACAGCACCGCTCGTGCGTTCCTGGACCAACTCTCCAAGCGAGCGACGGCTGGAGGTGGTGCCCACGACCCGGCTGGAAGGGTCTTCGAACTCTTCGGGCGGCACGAGCTCCTGCACCCATTCACTCACCGCGTCGTTTGTGGCGGCGTAGACGGGGTGGCTGAAGCAGAATGCCTCCAGCATGTCGGCAAGCTCCGCCGCGGACTGCCAGCGGTCGTCGGGACTGGTGGCAAGGGCCGTGAGCACGATTTCTTCGAGCGCCGCCGGATAGCCGTCGACCACCTCGCTCGGGCGCGTGATCTCTCCTGCCAGCCGCATCTTCCACACCCGGGCCGGGTCTTCGTGGTGGTAGGGGGGCCGACCGGTGGACAGCCAGTAGAGGCACACGCCCAGCTGGTAGATGTCGACGCGGTGGTCGGTGATGCCCGACATCTGCTCGGGGGCCATGTAGTGCAGCTTGCCCTTGAGCAGGCCCACCTCGGTGACATTCTGCTTGTCGTTCCACTTCGCGATGCCGAAGTCGATGAGCTTGGGCACACCGGCGCGGGACAGCACGATGTTGCCGAGACTGACGTCACGATGCACGATGCCGAGCTTCCGGCCATCGTCGCCTTCGAGCTTGTGCGCGTGATCGAGGCCCCGGGCGACCGACGACAGCATGTGGGCGATGAGGCCGTAGGGACGTTCGCCGAATGGACCGATGCGGCGACTCACCGAGGCGAGGTTGGGCCCGTTGACAAATTCCATCACCATGTACGGAACGCCGTGGTCGTCGCCCACCTCGAAGACCTGGGCCACGTTGCCGTGATGGAGGCGCGCGCTCAGGCGGGCTTCATCGAGGATCATGTTGCCGATGTTCTCCTTACATCTCTCTATTGCCGCGCACACCGAATTATGGGGTGAAACATAATGCTGGCGTCAATGCAGGCAGGGAGGCACCAGTCATTGGTGTCTCAATACGCTGATCTAATCTGAATTGTAGACCGCAAATGATGCCTGGTTATGCCGCTAACTGCATTGATTTTCGCAAACAAAGCCGATGGCGCCCCAATAACTGACGCCTCGGGTGTAACACCTATCGACCGACTCACTCAG
>ENA-OWNT01000910-OWNT01000910.1-seawater-metagenome-genome-assembly--contig:-NODE-910-length-48014-cov-4.129211_pt1 | contig 48014 bp, 38 predicted proteins | sample MGYA00238136_ERZ651165 | MGnify/ENA primary metagenome ERZ651165 (study PRJEB26861, sample SAMN08777766) | seawater metagenome | isolation source: coastal seawater | place: USA: Florida | collected... | reverse complement strand
TACTGTGAAGGGTTTGACGGTGTTTGCGGTTGCTTGCGTCACGACGCTTGTGGCGGCTATCGAGCTGCTGGACGCACGATTGGTCCACTGCGACATACCTGCTGGGCCAAGTTGGTGATGAGCCCTTATGACGATAGATAGTGGCGATGAGGTGGGTGACGACGCGAGCAACTTGAATGACGGTTGTGCGCCAAATAATGCAAACAGTGCTGTCAACCATTGTTGCTCAACAGAACCGCGGCAGCACTTTGTTTGTGGTTGGACTGGCGAGGCTTGCGCCAGTCGATCGCACCCAACCTGCACAATTTGTGCATGCGTCCTTATGGATGCGCGCCGGCTTGCAGGACAGAGCGTGGCCAGTGATCATGATACTTGTGGCGGTTGGCAAGCACAGCGTCGAGCCAACAACAGCATTTGATTATAACTATAACAGCAATTGACTATATGCATCCTGGACCAGCTTGTCACGGGCGCTTGCACCAACGCGAGCTCACGGTGCGTTTACGTTACTTATTTATTAAAAGGACTGTTTGGCTGAAGTGCAACAATTAAGTCCAAATTGCGAGGCAGTGTTGTTCAACCAACTTGTGACAAACAAACCAACCTCAAGTTTGTAAAGCAGCGCGGCCCAGATTGTAAAGCAACGCGGCACGTTGTGCGACTTCCCTCCGACACGACAACTACACAACACACCCTGTATCTGTGTTGCGAGCGAGCGTCCAACCTATCTGTGCTGCGAGCGAGCGTCCTATCTACCTGTGCTGCGAGCGAGCGTCCTATCTACCTGCGTTGCGAGCGAGTGTCCTATCTACCTGCGTTGCTGCCCGGTTTCGGGCACGCTGTTGCCATTATGGCAGACGCGCCCGCAGGCATGGGGTTGGCTGACGCAGACATGCCCACCGTCAATCTGCAGTCCCTCGGGCCCGAGATTGAAGCCAAAGAGGCAGGCATCGTGCAGGACGCCGAATACTGTGTCCGTGACAGACCACAGCGTCCCGGAGACTTGGGACTGGGTGGCGGAGATCCGTCAATCGCTAACCAGCAGTCGTCGCAGCGAACCGTTGAAGCAAAGGTGGCTGACACTTGTGCGGATGGCGACTCCTCTACACAGGATTTGCCGGAAAACATTCACCGGAAAGGATTTGCGGCATCCATCACCCTGCTCGACAAGCTCATCGAGGAGCAGCTCTGCAAGCTTAAGTCGGGAGAACCTTTAAGTGATGAATGGTTTGTCCCGTTCCCCATCAACGCCCGTAGTGAGCAGTACGCTAGCTCTGAAATGTTAAGGCTCTGGCGCGCTTGTCTGGCGGCCAAACCTCCGAATGGTGTGTCTCCGACAATCGAGCAAGAGGCAATTTTGCGCCGCGCGTTGTTGTGGTGGGTTGCTTTGCGCTCAAGACCAGACTGGTGGGAGGAGAAATCTGAATCTGACAATCGTGTCCGGACTGCAGTCAAACTGAATCAACATGACGTCTCGATGTACAGGTGCCGCCGCAGCCACGTTGTTGCAAATGTCATCTTGCAGCATTTCCATGGCAAAAATGCCAAATATTCGTTCCCATTGCCGCAGAATGACGCATTTTCACTTCCGTTGACGAAAAAGGCTCTGAAATTTCCGCTGTTGTGCGCTGCTTGCGAAGAAGTTACCGCGGTTGGCGATGAAGAATTCGGTAAGATGTTGAAGGAAGTGCAAGAACACGAGGACTCGTCCAACCAGCAAGGTCAATCGACACGTAAGTCACGACGCACCAGCACAGACATCCAAATCGAATCACAATGCAAGGTGACAAACTCCCTCTTTTGGCAACTCATTTGCGTTCGGGCGTCGCTGCGACCTTGCGTCGAGGGGAAAGGACTTGAAAATATGCTGCAAAGAGATGTTGCCTCGCAGCTGACTACAGGGGTGCATTGGCTGCGGACCAACGACAGTTTTCGTCGGCTCTACGCCGAGGCACAAAAACACCAATACTGTGGCTTCTTCGGCACTCAGTTCGTCTCTCCGCCGAGCAGCTCGCAACTGCCGGCGCAAAATGAAGAACGTGACGAAGACACGGCCGCTGCAGCACGGCGAAGGCGAAAGAGGAACCTTAAGCAAAAGGCAAAGGCAAGAAGACGCCGGCGCAAAGCAACTGATCCAGGAACAGACGACGCCGCGAGAACATCAGTACCCAATGCTGCGTCCAAGAATACGCATCAACTCGACAGCATTGTGTCCTTTAATCACCGCCCTCCCCTTTGCCCCCTGTGTTTGGGGATGATGGACAAGCCGCACGCCGAGTTCCGATTCCACGAAGACACATTGTTGCGAAAAACAAACGCAGAAGCTCAGGCCGACAGAAACGACGACGGGGGCAAACGAAAAACAGCAACAGCAGTACAACCTGCTGGAGGCGCTGCGCGCTCTGGAGCCGATCGAGCCGGTGAAAATGCAACCTTCAGTGACGGTACGTACCAACGGGGGTCCACGCAGACTTTGCTATTAACAGTGCCACACGTGACAATGTTGCAACTGGTCATAGGTTTTGACGTCACTATTCTTGTTCAGAAAGTAAACGAAGGTGCATCAAGCGTGCGTCCTTGCGTCAAATGGGGTGGTTGGTGTTGACATTTCGGTGCTGTTCCATGGGTTGGTTGTTTGGAAAGAAAACCAACGAAGTTCGTCAGATGCTGACAGTTAACCCGGAAGCGTCGGTGAAGTATGTCGTCGTCAACACGAGTTGTTTCGAGCACGTAATCGCAAACACGGCCACTGTCGTGAGTGTTTTTCTCATCTCAGCTCTGTGTCTATGTTTTCTGCTTTCATTGGACACAACATCACTTACTTACAGTGAGTACTTCAATCAACCACTGAGTGAGTGGAGTGAATGTCACTCATTGGATCTGGATGAGCGTTCAGTGTTCAAAGTAATTGGGTAAATGTCGTCGATTGTCAATGTATCCACCAAACATGAGTGGTTAATTAATTGCTTGAAATGAGTGATCAGTGACTAGACTACAACAAAGTCTTCCCAGATCATCATCATCAGTTGTTGGCTTCGTTCGTCGCAGCTTTGAGTTCCCTCGCTCACAGTCACTCACTCACTCACTCACTCACAGTCACTCACAGTGAGTGACGCTGCCTTGTGGTCAGCCAGTCAGTCAGTCACACACGCTGAGTGACTGATCTTCAGTGGGTGGGAGGGAACGAGTGAGTCATGGAGTATTCGTCGGCGTTGACTTTGTTGTTGTCGTCGCTGGCAGCAGGCGGTGTGGCAGCTGCTGCCGTGCTGCCGTGCTGCTGACAGTGCTGACAGTGCTGACAAAGCCGACACGCCGCGACGACGCTCCAACACGCGCGTTCCGCGGCCGCCACGCCATGACGACAGGACGACAGGACGACAGGACGCCGCCACCGCCACCACACATCCACACATCCAGTGGTGCTCGTATTGTTGTGGTCGTGTCGTGGTTTTGTCATTCCGGAAATTCTGACCAGCGACCTGCTTTGCGGCGCTCATGCATGACACACACACACACAATGTGGAGCGCGCCGGGTAGGTCCAGGTTAGCAGAGCCGTGGGCGTGGTTTGCTCGCCGTTCACTCGCGTCCAGCGGCGGTGGTCCGAAAGTAGCGACTTCTATGGCACGCAAATCAAGATAAAGAAGGCAATGGAATTAGGGAAAGAGGGAATGTTTTGAAAACAACTCCCAGACTCGCCGTCAACCATGCAGAATCTTTGTGCGCGAGCAGCGGTGCTGAGCGTCCCATGATTTTAAGTATGCGCTCGCGACACAACATTGTCGCGACGACAACGCGCCCTGTCTGAGCTCAACAGCGTGCACGCGCATGAGCAACTCGCCATCGGCGGCCAGCCGACTGGAAAATGGTCGTGTTTGGATGCAACAGTTGGAACGAAAAGCCAAGGGGTTTCTCAAGAGATCAGAGAAGGGTTGGTTTTACATCAGCAATGGCGAATTGAGACGAACAAAGCCCGGGACGAAAGAAGTAAATGATGGTGACAAAGTTGTTTGTCAACTTTATCTTTCATCTTTCCGAGAGGACGGGGGCACATCTTTTCGTTTGATGACGCACACTGGAAAGGAATACCAATTTAAAGCATTGAACCAAGAGCAGTTCAAGGATTGGAAGGAGCACATTATTGCCAGCATTGAGCAAGGTCTTGCTCAACTTCTTCCAGCAGGAGACAAGGAATCCGACGAAAATTTTCACGAGCGAATCGAGGCATTAAGAGCAGCGAACCCCACATGCGCTGATTGCGGAAGGCCAGAACCTGAGTGGGCGTCGATCAATCTCGGCATTATTTTCTGTCATGAGTGCTCGGGAACCCATCGAAATCTCGGAACAGACGTTTCGGAGGTGCGATCACTCCGTCTCGACAAAGAGTGTTGGACTGAAGAGTGCGTCCAGCACATGCTCAGCATCGGAAATGATAGAAGCAACGCAGAATTTGAAGCCAAACTAGATCTCGACGACAAGCCCCTTCCAAGTTCCCCTTTGGAGGAGAAACGGGACTTCATTATATCCAAGTACAGGGACGTTCAATTTGCGTCCATACGGGCCGTGATGCGCATGCAGGTTCAGTTGGGCCACATCTCACAAGAGGAAGCCGACCAGGCACTCAAAGAAGTAGGACTAGCTCCATCCAGTTCTGCTGCACAACGTTTGCGCAGCGCGCGGCGCTCGTTACGTGTTTTCTTTGCTACGAGTGTCATGCTTGGAAGGTTGTATCGGGTTCGTGCGCAAAGTGAGAAAACGGCACCAGCCGCGGTGCGTATTGCTCGCAGACGCAGGATTGGGACTGCAATGAGACATGGTGGCCATGGATCGGCAAGGACGCCACCGAAGCCTATTCCACGGCCACGGCCCAAGCCTACTCCAGCGAAACCAAAATCGCGCCCCCCCGTCCCTCACCATGGACCACCTTCCAGTCGATCTGCGCCAAAAGACAGTGAACATCGCGACGACAACATCGACGTCGACACCGTGCAACTCCTTTTGTCCAGATCGAAGGCCTTCAGCGACCGTGAGTTGATAAGGAAAGCTTCATTGAAGAAAACGGGCTCTATTCTGGCTCAACGCGCTCCGTACTTAGGCTTGCCCACTTCGCCACCGAGGTTACCACGTCCAAAGAGTTCTCCGCGTGTTCGAAGTCTGGCGGCAGCTGCCGATGCCGCCGCCGTGGCTCTCGATGACATCCGACGGTCCGACTCACAAGACGGTGAAAGTTCTTTCAATCTGGTTTCACTCCTTAACGGTCATTACCAGAAGCAATTGGCGTTGTTCGACTCAGCTGCAAGAAGCGAAGGGCACGACATTGTTTCAACAATCATGTTCAAACGCTCTACGACGGTGGAGGAGACCCAATGGCACACCACCTATGCTCGGAATTCTGTTTGCACGTGGCCGAAAAGTCACTATCCTGCTGAACTGTACGAGTTCTCATGCGTGCATTTGCTGCAGATGGTAAATTTCGAGGCACACGCTGTGGACTTGCATCCCAGCACCGGAGACAGCGCCATTCATGTCGCAGCGCAAATGGGAGACGAACTTGCTGTCAGAATGTTGCTGCAGGTCGCCGAGAAGATGGTGGTCCAACCAAACAAGGCTGGAAAGACACCATTGCAAATTGCTTTCGAGCGCCATCAAATCCTGGATCGGTTTGACCCGGGAGCGCCGAACAGCCATGCATCGGAGCTCCAATTTATGACGAAGCAATTGGCAAAATTGCGACAGCGCCTAGCACGCATTATTGACATGTTGAGTATTGCCGTGGACCGCGTCACCCGTAGCCCAAATCAATTGTTTCACGAGGCGACGTCGATGGAGGTTATTGCATGGGTTTTGACCTTCTTATCTCCCACCGAGCGAAGAAGAGCGGCTACTGTCTCACATATGTGGGCATGGTCATCGTTGGAAGCAGTGCGACTTGTGCGACTCGAGATCGAAGCTGGCATGCTGCTGGAGAGAAATAGTAAAGATTCAGCGACACTGTCAGCGAGTGTGCCACACGGCGTGCGAACACACGATCATTTGAGTGTGAACACGTCTGACTTCAACAAAGTTGTCTCCAACGCTATTCGACGAAAGTCGGTTCGAGATCGTGCACAAAAAGTGACGCCACTTATTGGCCACAACAGTGCAGACGCAAGCGATTTTGCCGTCTGGTTGGGTAAGGTTGGAGAACAAAAGTTTTCCTCGGACGAAGAGCACCTTCTTCAATTGTCGTCGGAGCAAAGCAATGTGCACTGGTGCAAAGATGGGGATGAGAGCAACAGATTACTTTTTTCGTTCACAGGTCTTCCAGCACAGCAGGTAGAAAAAGTTCTTTTGCAGACGATTGAAAAGGTCAGTGCTGCGTTGCCTTTGCTTGTTGTGTTTGCGCCTTTTTTCCGTGTGCAGTTGGGCGTGATCGGGGTGTGCTAACGTGTACAATTTTGACTGGATGTAGAACGACGCAAATATTGGGTGCCAAGGGCTCGGAGGTTTTACCCCACTGCACGCCGCCGCGTTAAAAAGCACCATGGCAGGGGAGTCAGGGGAGCAATTGTCATCAGACTCTGGTTTGTGCGATAACATGTTTCAAGCTGCAAAAACCCAGAGCCACGAAATGGACGACGCCCTGACAGAGTCCAGAATTGTGAGCACGACATTAGTGAAACTTGGAGCAGACGTTGCTGCCCTCAACGCACGTGGGCTGTGGCCAGGAATGCTGGCAGCAGGGGTAAGGCCAAATGCTGATTCTTTTTGGGTCAACGTCACTTGTCGTCACAATGCCTTACGTTGAGTATTGAATGTGATGCTGTCTGTGCTGTAGGCCACGCGGGCACAGTTATTTTCTGAGATGGCGCTGCAAGTACTGTTTTCAATTCGGCGAAACCCAACAACATGTCCGCAGACAACATTTTCACCCAATGCACAACGGAGTTACCAAGCTGGTTGTAAGTTTCGGCTACACAATTTACCGCGTATCGATACAGACAGGACCAGCTCTCCCGAGTTAAACATGACCACGAACCACAGTTACGGTGACGTGGACCTTGTCGATATACAGTGGGGAATCGATAGTCGAGATTTGGACCGATGGATCCACTTCGCAAGTGCTCCCAATCCGACAGGAGACGTTGAACTTGAAGCCCATTTGCGAACGCTGTGCGCTGTCCTCATCCTCAGTGTGTCCGGAACCAGATCTGTCAGCAGTCATGTCGCGACCCGTGCGCTTCGACGAATTTTAGAGGTTCGTTCTATTGTTTAAAGGTCTCCTCCACCCTGCTGTTTTGTAGTAACGATATGGTAAATCATGATGAAGGTCGAGGCCATCCGAGCGCGTTGGCACCTAGACTGGGAGTTAACCACCTTTCTTGACCGTGTTGTCACAACTGGTTCGCAGCCAACGAACCTGTGTTTTGGACCATCACTAGTTGACGCGGCAGCAAAGTTAGCGACAAACGCAGACGTGCGGCCGTCTGCCAGCCCGTCGAACCCTTCGCGAGGTCTCAGACGACAGCGATCGGCATTGCAACGGTTTGTGAACTCATGGCCAGTTTCTGTGTCGCTACTGCAAGCTCTCGGTGGGCGAACAGCACTGCAATGCGCAGCAAGCTCCGGCGGCACTGAGATGGTAAGCTTCTTGTTAGCTCAAGGCGTGGACAGTGAAAAAGAAACTCGAGCAATACCGCCACACTTTCAGCCAGACAGTGTGGGGGCTTTAAATTCTGAGCTGTACTTTGGATTGTCCAACCCAGATGAATCCACGCTCGGCCCGACCATTTTGGAATGGGCAGGAAAAACTCGGTTCTTTACGATCCGCGCAATTGATTGCGTCCGAGACAATCCGCAGCTGGTGAATGTGCTTTCTCCTACAAGGGCTCCAATGCCCATATTTCCTCCACCTGGCGCGGGAATGGGAGCGAAAGGGAACGCCGCAACTGCAAGCAATGATGACTTCGATACCCACCGAGCCATCAATTTTTTTTGCGTGGCCGAAAAAACATTTGATGCCGATGGCAACATGCTACAACATCGCATTATTTGGCGGTACCCCAATACCGATGAAGAAAGCTTACCATTTGACCCAAACGCAGCAATACTCGCATGTGCTGCCCCAATGCATGTCCGTTGCAAGTTTGCAGAACGATACGACGATGCAGACGGTGGCGATTTGATGCTGCCAACCAAATATGCCTCCGTCATGCACCAAGAGCCTGGATTGCCCACAGTGTATGTGACGTCTCTGTCCACAAAGGTCGTCGGAAACGAAACAAATGATGGGGGAGGAGGAACAACTGTTCTGGCTCTGTGCATTCTGTCGAACTTTAATCGATTTTCGTTTTTTGAGGGAATACTTCAGCAGTTTTACGAGGTTGCAGTCGAAAATCTGAAGCGGGAGAGTGGTCCACTGAATGAGGAATTCCCTCGCACAATTTTGTCGTCCGAGTTCTGCAACTGTGTTCGTTCCGTTGTGGACTGCGTCAACGAAACTGAATTTGGCAGCGTTCAGCGATTGTCGTTCCAGACGACGACGGCTGACGGAGAAGACGGAATGCTACTTCCACTTCCGAAGCATCAACTCGGCCTCCCTTTGTACGTCGTCAACAAGGATGAGCAAGCGCCAGAAAACAGTCCATTTGGGCGAGTTGATGTTGATTTGAGTTGTTATTCCTTGATTACATCACCTTCCATGCCGGAAGTGGATCCGCAGTGCTTCTACGCGTTATTTTCATGCTTGACAGTGTCGTCAGTAGTCAAAATTGTTGGACATCTTTTGACGGATACGAAAGTGTTACTCGTGTCGAGCAACATTGCGCTTTTGACTCCAGTTGCGGAAGCACTATCGGCCCTGCTCTACCCTTACTCGTGGTCGAACAACTACATTCCGTTTCTGCCACGTTCAATGTTTTGCTACACAGCTTCACCTGCGCCGATATTTGCCGGTGCTCTCATTGACGATTTGATGAACCTTGTGGACGTCGCAGGTGATGGCATTGGTTATGTACAAGTTATTTTGGATACGGGAAGTGTTGTTCCACCGCCTGCGTTTGACATGACGGAGGAGGAAGACTCCGGCATGCAACTTCCTACCAGTGTTAAAAAGCGGTTGGTGCAGAAGCTGAAGACATTTGTGCATGTGCCACGGTCGGCACGAGTGCAATTTTTGCAGTCTGTGTCCGAGCAAGGTAGTATTGCCTTGGCTCTAGAAGATGTCGGTGTGTACTGTTCGGCGACTGACAAAGCTGCGTTGCGAGAGGGAGACGCGGCGGTTTTGCATCTTGACATACCCAACATCCGCAGTGCATTCGCCGTTGAACTCGGCGCATTGCTAGCTGACTTTTCTCTTTTTGCTTTAAACGAGCAGTACGTGTCCAATGGCGAAGAAGCAGCATTTCCCCAGCAGGTTCCGATTGACAACCACGCATTTCTGCGACGACATGTTCAAACCAGAGTGTTTGCCACATTTTGTGAATCCTTGTCACGCAAAGTCGTCAGCTTGGACAACACTGCAGAAGATCCTATCGCCGCGCGACGCATGCGACTGTTTGCAGCGTGCCGTCGAGACCCGAAGGTATTGCAGCGATTAGTTGCTCCAGTGACAATGCAAGCGGCGAAGGCGAAGTTTTACGAGATGTTTCAGAGATATGACCCACAATGGAGAGCGGATGAAACAATTCGTCGGTACTCGAAGAGACTGAAGCGCCGACGAGCCACGCTTGTGGCACTTGCGCAAGGAGAGCAAGCAGATGCTGTTGCTTCCGCTGCCGCCGCCGCTGCCGCCGCCGCTGCGGTAGCCTGGGCCGATGCCAAAACCGCAGCACTGCCAGCGGAGTACGTCGACAGCGAGGTTGGCAGTGAGGATGAAGACTCGGGTAGTGATCTTGACGACGCGCCCGTGCCCGCAACTGCAGCTGAGGAGTCGACAAAGAGCGTTTCAAAAATCGCGGAGGAGTTAGATGTTGTTGTTGATGAGTGCGAACTGTCAAGAGATGCCGTGCGTCTGCAGCACGTTATCAATACCATTCGCGCATCTGACCTTGAAGATGGTGAAGTTGCAGCGGCATACGAGGATGCACAGGATCTGTTGCAAGAGTTGCTGTCAGAAAAGAATGGCGAGCAGTCCACTCAAGCCAACGACGATACAGGCTCTGTAGGTGGCAACGATGACGAAGTGAATCAAGACGATGACGGCAGTGGCGGATTCGATACGGACACTAGCATCGTTGAAGGAGATCCCGTTGCTGTGTTTGCTTGCGAAGCTGATGTCACAGATCCATCTGCAGATTTTAGGGAGGCTGTTGTCACCGCGACCTCGGCTAACGGTAATTCGTTCCAGGTTCAGTTTACAGACGGTGGAAACATCGAGGACATTGACTCCAACTTGATTGTCGTACTGGGTGATGACGGTGGCTCGACGATGTCGGAATCTCTGAGTGTGGGGTCGCTGGAGGATGAAGATCGCGCATCAACGGATAATAGCCACGATCACAACCCAAACGACAGCACGACCAACATTGATCCCGATGACATGTCAAGCGGTGTCCGCGACAGCAGCCCGGATACGATCGATGCAAACGCGAATACGACAACCCCACCATCGCAAGGCGATGCTCCAACACAAGGTGATGCAAATCGTCCAGACGTCGCGTCACACCGAGAGTCATTGCGGGAACCCTTTCCATCACTCGAAGCGAATACGGGATTCGACGCACCAACAGTCGATTCAAATTCGACTCCACGCGCTTCAACGCCGCTTTCATTTAGGGATGCTGTATCTGGTGCATCCGTAAAAGTCTTCAAAGACCCTGAAGTTGTGGCTGTGGCCCAAGATCGAGCCGACTTGGAGTGGGATGATGGCATGGACAAGTACTGCGGGGCGGAAGGAGTGATAGTCGACCGCGACGACGAGGATGACACTGTACAAGTTGAATTCTTTGACATGGATGACATGTGGTTCCATGTATCCGCCCTACAACACCACGACATTGAAGTGTTGTCGTCTACGAGTGAGAAGACTGACACATCCAACGTTGGAGAATCGTCAGACAGTTCTTCTGTCACTCGCGAGCCACATTCGGTGACTTTGGCGAGCCCCGTTACAGTGGCGGCGAACTATTACGCCCTTCGGTTTCGGAGTGTGTTTCAAAGTAAAATGAAGTTGCTTCGTGCGCAGTACACGATCCGCAAGTCAAAATACAGCAGCTTGGGTACTACAGCTGTTATCATCCAAAAAGTTTGGCGGAAATATCATTACTCCGCAAGAAAGTAGATATGTTTCTTCAATTTATCCACAATGCGTGCTTCCATTTCTCCCACATGTTGGCATTTTCATTTGTCCAAGTTCATGTGTTGCGACCTTGTTGTGTTGGAATGGTGATCGATTGTTCTACTAATGGGCTGTAGCGCTGCAGCAACACACGATGTTGGTGTGGCCATCTTCGAGGACGGTAAGCGGTCAATGGTTGAGCATGCTTTTCAAAAAATGTTGTGCCGAGATCTTCGGTACTTGTTGGGCGTTGTCCTGCGGCCGGCGATGGAAATGATTTTCTCTTCTTCAGAACCCAACCCAGAATTATAAAATTAGTTACGAGTGTATGATGCAGATCGCAACTTTTGGTGGCGCTGTAGTGGTCCACATCGTTGTCATCATCGCAGGACAACAGCACCGCGTTTGCGGCCGCATCTTTGTGTTCGGTCGTCGTCGGCAGAGTTGTGAAAATATTGTGTACTTGAGTACTTCTTCTATTTCTATTTTCATATCGGCTTGAACTGTGGGATGGGAAGGGCTCACTGTGCCCTTTGTTTAAACTGAATTATTGTGTACTGGTATTCATATCAATGCTATTAAAATGTAGGCTCAGAGCGAGCTGGCTGGCTGTTGTTGGATGTTGGCATTTGCCGTTTCAGGAAGGAACGTCAACGAACGAACGTTGCAACGTCGCAGCACACAAACACGCAACGCGCAACACGCAACGCGCTCCTTGTCAACACGAACACACCAAGTCATCGTCCGTCGAGGCATCGAAAAGTCGAAACGCAAGACTCCATCAAGACTCAGCACTCACGTATCGAAATGCAACAGCTAGCGAGATCCAACGCAGCTGCTTTAAAAGAAACATACGTCGTCATCGATTTGGTAGACGAGGTGTTGGTTGGCGTAAATGAAGCCGAAACACGGCGCTGTAACACGCGGAAGAATGCGACGCAACCCACCGCATCTTCCAAGAAGCAGTAGCTGCAACAGTGGATCAGCAAACGTTAATGTTGGTACATTACTACTGTGTACGCTACACGGTGAAATGTGAAACCGTGGAACACGTCGTGCCATCAACAAATCGTTTGATTTTGTTCTTGCGGTTGGTTTGATGAACTTTGTCAAAAACTATTTTGATTTTGCACAATGTTCGTGTCGTGAGTAACATTCATGCCCGAGTAGCATGTACACCAGGCTAGGTGGTACCGGCGCTGCCATCGTTCAAAGCAGCCCGCAAACGCATGCCTATGACCGTCAGTCAAGTTCCTTTTCCAACAATTCGGCTGTGGATAGTCTGGAGACGTTGGTCCAAGACACGCCGAATGGGTCAACTTTTTCAGCCAACACTAGTGACCATTACTTGGCGAGCGGAGCAATTCCTGACCACCCCACTGTAGCAGGTTTCTTGTATTGCACATTTTTCGACGATGAGCAACTATGGACAGCCGAATATGGTGGTCCCACAGACTGTGAAGTTTCCATCAGTGGGCACGTTTGCGAAGGAGGGTACTTACAAGGGTCAGGCAACAGTGGTCAGTTCTTTGTCGATTGTACTGTTGTAAGTGGGGACTTCAATGCAACGCGGCTCGGGGCGAAGATCGTTGTAGATGGCTTGATGAGGTTTAATGACGGGCATAGCATGGGTCGTTGCACGTTCGAGAAGCAACGACAAGCCGGCCGTCTTGGGTACAAGCAAATGGCGACTTGGAGGCTTGTGTCTTGCCGTACGAATAGCGAGGATGGGTTCAATGCACTCCTCCGGCCGAAAAAACGTCGCTTTGGGCCTGAGTACAAGGTGATGACGGATGATGACTGGGGTGATATGGACATTTGGATTGCGCTTCGCGGCGTTGCACCAGTATTTGATAGAGTCGGTGTTGATATCCGGCCTCTTTATTTTGCAGAGTTGACGACAACTGACTACCTTGAAAAGGCCGATATTTTGACTCTGACTCGTCAACTTTGCATGTTTGCTGGGCCCACCACGTTCACTCAAAGCATGCTCGACGAATGGGGCGATTTGTATCCAAACCCTGTCAAAGCCGTCCGCCCGAAGTACATTTCTCGAATTCATTGCTCGCACTGGCTTGCTCTTTATCGAAAAATCATGGACTTCAAAATAGGTGGGTAAATTCCACTTTCCTGCGCGTATCATGTGCATGGGAGATTTGATTTATTTCGTCCTCATAGGTTTGATTGTTGTGAAGAGCGGCTTCCTTTCTCGAGCGGATATCTCTGCTGCTCGCCAAGCTAACTTCGGACAGATGGCGTTCGTAATTGAAAGCACTGTCGAACTGTTTCCCTCAGCGTTCACACATAAATTTTTACCCACAGGTATTACAATTTGGATCAAGCGTCGAAGGGAACATGAGCAGTGAACACCGTGGCTAATCATGGCGACATCCTCATTCACACAAGTCGTTCCTCTTGATTGTCAAATAATAAATTATGGTTGCAAGCCCAGCGCAGCGTGACTGACTGATGACTAGACTGCGTCGATCGGATGCTCAAATGCTGCGTCTTGAGCCGCCACACTGAATCGAAAGTCACACGTGCGATTCAGTGTTCGCAGAGTTTTCATCGACATCTTAGGAATAATGCGATAGCACAACTTTGAGTGAGACGTTGTTTGAAAAGTGACGTTGCCCATCTTTCCAACATTCTCATGAGGCCAAGACATTCCGCCGGACCCTAGGCATTTCTTCGCAACCGCTGTCACCTGATACAGAAAAACATCAATGGAATGTCTTGTGAACGCTCCTGTACATCGCCACGTACCATAGTATGAGGTAGGTTTGCAAGAAGGATCTTGAATTTGGCAGTATCAGAGTCCTGCAATACAAACTGTACATTCAGTCACTTCGCCATCATGATACGTGGCAACAACACGCACCGCAAGATCGAGAGTCGGAATGTTAAATTTGGAAAGCTCATCCATGTACGCATCGTAGATGCGCTCGAGATCAACTTTCAGTTTGTTGCTCTTGTCGACTTGTACGCTTTCGTAGAGCATCGAACTCGCGGCACCAGCATTGTTCATCATACTTGATATCCAAGAAGTCTTGTTACGCCAGGTCGCTATTGTTTTGACCGCTGGCGCACGCGCAGATGCGCCTTCGATGACAGCGTACGTGGGTGTGTCAGAAAAGGAGTCATACTTTTTAAAGAAGGTTGCCAGCGTGCCTTCTAATCCTTTATTAAACTCTCGTACGTACTTGTCCATGTGATGATCAAGATCGTGACGGGATTTGTTGAATGCGATGTGATTCGAACTAAAGTTCAGCATTGCCACTGCCTGGTGAAATGATATTGTCCCTGTTCGCGGAAGCCCAACATTAAAAAGCAATACCCCTTCAGACGACGGGTGGAGAGTCCACAGCACAGTGAGGTGCAAGATAATGACTGACATCGATCTGGTGGCAAGAGGTGCCATCATGAGCTGTTGTTCTCAAGTCGATCACATTTTGCGTCAGAGAACGAGTAAAAGTTTCTTTCAACCACAGCTCTCAAAACTCCAGGAGTACGAGCTTTTTTTTACCAACTGTCACACCATTGATACGCTCAACCCGTCGTCACCATGCCCTTTCCTGATGGGAGCCAATGTTTGGCAATGTGAGAACAACACAGGAAATTTACGGAGTTAGAACACTTGTGCCAGAGAAAGATATTGCAACAACCATCCGTCCCTGTGACGCGCGCATACTCTTGCGACAACTCGTGTGTGCGCACAAAATCTCATCCAGCCCTACCACTGTCCATGTGACGAGTCTGAAACTCCGCCGCCTGCTTCTTTATAAGCTTGTCGCCAAGCACACGGAGCTGTTCAAAACGTGTTTCTCACGTGCAAGAACTGCGTGTGTGCATGCTGGCTGTGCTGCTGCCGCCCGTCGTGCGCTGGTCACAGCGTCGATAGTCGACAGCTCAGAGTTCGAACTGAGGCTGGGTGATTTCGTCCGCGCGACCCGCTCCGAGCTGTAAGACAAGACGTCCACGACGCAGAGCAAGCTCTTTCATTTTGAACGAAACGGCCCATCACTAAGTCGAATTGATAATAACTCACGGGACGACATTTCCCCAAAGTCATTGCATTGTAGGCGGTTTTAGTCCGTTGGTCGACATGAATATACCATAAGCTTCCTTGACTGGGACAGTATTTGATGGCCGCTGTGTCGGACAGCCAGGTCTTGAAGATGATGACAACTTGACGACCAAATCAGAGCACCCTTTCATGGCAAAACCCCGTTGAATTCTTGAATTCTGAATTCTGAGTACATGATGAACACAAGCTCCCACTGAGCATTCATACTTCTTGAAAGTGAGTAACTGTAGATCAAAGCAGCACAATGCTGTGTGTCCTGAATTCCGTATTCCATGCTCCATGGTCCATGGCGCAGCTCGCACACCAAGCCATTCAAATGTCAAATGTGGACATGTCGTGGCATCTCACACAACCACCACACCACTCACACTACCACACCACTCACACCACCACCGACCAAGCGAGAATTCCAGAATTCCGAGAGTTGTCAGTTTGTTCGTGCGCTGGGGGGAAGAACCAAGTACGTGGCAGAAGGGCGGGCATCGACGGGCACAAGCAGTGCCAATGTGCGAAAGGAATCTGCAAAACTGCAACTGCATTGATGTCATGATGTCAGTCGTGTTGCGATCTGGCCACCGCGCTGGGTGCCTTGCCTTACTGCGGCGCACAACCCACCTCTGCTGTTTTGGTATGCCAGGCGTAGCACTCAGTGTTGGAGCAGTTGGAGCTGGCGGTGACTGAGAGCTGGGAGGGAGTGCGGTGTCAGTAGTATCTCTGGTGGGGGAAGGAGGTGGCATGGTGTGTGATGCGTTGTGCGTTGTGTGTGTGTGTGATGCAGCTGTGAATTGTCCGTCAGCTGTGAACTGGGTGGGCCCTGGGAGCTGAGCTGGGAGCTGGCAAAGGGAGCTGGGAGCTGAGTGTTGTGAATGTGCGAATTCGTTTCGTTGTCGAGTCGTCCAAATTATTTTATTTGCACTGGCTGACACTGGAGAGCGGAGAGTGCAGAGCGCAGTGGGCGGAGAGCGGAGTGGGTGGGCGGCGAGTGTGTGTGTTTACGTCGTCGTTGTCTTGTAGATCTAGTTTGTTTTTGGACGGTAAAAACGATCTTTTAGCCGCCTCGTTCGAGAGACGAAACATACTCCCTCACCCACGCACTCAGTCAGTCACTGATAATCCAGGGTATTCGGTGTTTTGCTTGACCGTTGTGCAAATGTAATAGATTGTGAGCGATCCCGCTCTGCATCATTTGATCTCTCTTTCATGTTTGCACAACAATACGTACGTGTCGTGGAATTCCCCACTTGCCAAGAGCGCAGCAAATCGTTCGTTGTCCTCACCTTCATCTTCCTCCCATGCATGCATGCATGGTCCCGCTGAATCGGGTGCTGTGAAGTGGGTGATGAGTGATGGGTCATGCGTCGTGAACTCACTCCCACTCCCACTCCCACTCTCGCTTTCGCTTTCACGCGCTCTGTCCAACTGTGATTCTGTCTGTGTTCACAACCATTCCACCATTCCACTCACCAGTGGCGGACGCACGCACTCACTCCCTTACTCACTCCCTCACTCCCCCACGCTTCCTGTTGCCCTTCCCCAGACGGCGAAGCGGTCACTCCATGTGACCGGTGGCTTCACTGTCCGTCCGAGTGATTGCACACTTTCGCCGTGCTCTGTCTATCTGTTCGGTTGTTTGCGCAAACGTGCGACCGGGGACGAAGTTGAGCGAGGCCGCTCAAAACCCATGCGACCAGGACGCACGCATGAGGTCTACTTCCACATGTGTGCAAAAGCTCGACATGAAATCAGCCACACTGCACAGTAGCGCACGTGGTTGCGTGGTTGCAATGCATCACCGACGTAGTTCGTTAGTTCGACAAAGAACGATGAAGAGCGGCATCTAGTTTTCAACAGCAAACAAACCAGTTGGCAGGGATACGTGGCATGGCAGTAGCGGCACCAGCGAAACGCATGCACTACGAGTTGGAGCAACGTTGCAACGCGAGGCAGAGTCAGCAAAACCAGCGAAATTCATGCCACAACCTGCAGCTTCACAATCCTTGAAACACTGTGCAATGCCTATCAAGTTGCATCGAGCGACTTCTTTAATGAATAAACTTTTAGCACCAACGAACACAAGAATAATTGCAGGAAACTGCGAATTTTTCTCACAGTGTTGAAACAATGGTCCTTAAGAGCGTAATGAGGGTGGGACTGTGCCTTGCTGCAGCATTGACGCAGAGAATGACTGTAGGGGACCCGTCCACGACTACTACAACCCCTACCACCACCACAAGTTCCTCCACAAGCAGCCCAGCACCTTCACCCTCTGATTCGACGTCGAGTTCTTTCGAGAGCACCAGTTCCTTATATGAGGACACTACAAGCTCACTTTTCGAAACTACGAGCTCGCCGTATGAAACCACCAGTTCACCCTATGAAACCACCAGTTCACCTTATGAAACCACCAGCTCACCTTATGAATCAACCAGCTCACCTTATGAAACAACCAGTTCTCCTTACGAGACAACCAGTTCCCCGTACGAATCTACGAGCAGCTCCACTCTCTTAACAACCAGCAGTTCCACCGAAGCGTCCACGAGTAGCTCCACAGATGCATCCACGAGCAGTTCGACAGATGCATCCACGAGCAGTTCAACAGATGCATCCACGAGCAGTTCAACAGATGCATCCACGAGCGGTTCGACAAGCAGTTCTTCCGACGCATCCACAAGCAGTTCGACACCTGCTTCCACAACAACAACAACAACAACCTCAACAACAACAACCTCAACAACAACAACCTCAACAACAACAACCTCAACAACAACAACCTCGTGAGTGAGTGAGTGCGCGGTAGTAGTCTATTCATTGCTTTGATAACTTTAACAACAACAACCTCAACAACAACAACCTCAACAACAGCAACCTTCCCATCAACCTCCTCATCATCCTCCTCATCAGTCAGTTTTGGTCCTTGATGCTGGCCCAAGTACCCACGATCAACCATTATTGGTGATATCTCGTCGTGACAATAGGAATCTGTTGCAGTGAGAACGAAAACCACATAAATCCTGCTACGTTTTGTGTATTAATCAGAAAATCTTCATCTTCATTACTTGCGTCCCATCCCACCCTCAAAAGCCACCAACTTCATCTTTTTCCACAAATTGTCAAATTGTCAAATTGTTAGATTTACTTGTTTTTCGTGCTCGATCCGTCTTCTGCGTCGTCATGTGCTATTGCTTTGCGTGGGTTCGGTTCCTGCCGCCTCAATTCGTCACTCAGCTGCAAAGCCGAAGCTTGTCGCATTCGACAGAGTCACACAATAGAATTGAAGGGTGCCACACAAGCAACAAGCAGTCGTTCCAACGTTTGTAAAATCGATACACATTCTTACATTACACATCACAGCGATGTTGCTTGCTTGTGAGTACCAAAGAGACGGCTACGTTTACACAACTTTTAAGCCGACAACGAAAATTTCTTCCTCTTAGGCCATGGTCTGCAAACGTGCTGTCAAATTGGAAGTCAAATCCTTCAGCGTACTTTGTTGTTGCTCCTCATGGTCAGCAATTAGCTGAGTTGTTTGATGAACTTGTTCATAAAGTGCTTCCTCTTCTTGCTTTGTTTCTTCGCAAGTTGCGACCAACTGCTGCTGCAATTCATGCAGCTGCGATCGCTGAGCCATTATCTCCTTTCGCTGCCGCACCTCGGAGGATGCTAATTTTGTCGTCGCAATTCGAATTTCGTCAATACTTTGCTGCATTTCCGCCACTCCTTGTGCAAGGCGTGTCTTCTCCTCGGCCAAAGCATGCTCTTGGCGATCAAGTGTGGCCTTCAAGGATTTGTTGCTGGTCATGATTTCTTGCTTCTTTTCTTCGAGCTCGGAGATTCGTTCGCTCAACTTCAAAGATTCCTTCCCAGTTTCGACTGCATCCATGGTGACAGAATCAATCAATTGCTTGACGTAGGGCTTGACAACGTTCTTCATGTCAATATTGAGGGGCTCTTGACGGTTCTCAAAGATGCGCAGCGTGGCGCTGAAGTCTTGCCCATTGGCAAATTTGGCATCTGCAGGGCACATTTGCAGTTGCATTGCAAATGCATTGTACTCTTTGGTAAGTTGCTCGAGTTCCTCGATTTGAGCAGCACGCCGACCCTGCAGTGGAAGAAAGGCAGCGTTTAACAAAGATTCAATGTCAGTTAGCAATGTTGACATTCGCACTTTTCCTACCTCGATGTCCCAGATCTCCGTCTGTGCGGCTTCTCGCTCTTTCTGCGTAGTTTCAAGTGCTTTGCGTTTGCGCATGCGCTCTCGTTTCATCTCTTGCACTTCTTCGACGGTGTATGCCTGACGGTCGATGACACTTAGATATCGTTGTTTTTTTGAGAGCAATTCTTTGGCCTGCGATTGGAGTGAGTTCAACTTGTCGTAAGCTGCAGCAACATCATTTTTCTTGCGGTCACGGTACGCTTCCATCTTCTCCATGTAGGCTTTGTGCTTGGTGATGTCACCCTCGAGGACTGCAACTTGGGCTTGCAAGCTTGGGATGATTGATTCAGCCTCCGTTAATGACTTCAATTCATCTTGGAGCATCAAAGTCTTTTCGTCCGCACTCTTGACTTCATCTGCAATGACGTTGTTGCGAGCATCGAAGTAGTCTTCGAGCTCCTCCGAAAGCTTTTCAAATACGTCATCCTCACCGGACAGAAAGGCCGTGTACGATGCGCTCAAAAAGCGAAAAAACTTTTTGTCGGCTTGCTCACCATCCACATCATCGCTGTCATCGAAGGAGACCATATCGTCGTACGACAACAGCTCGATTAGCCAAGAAACAGCACCCAGCATTGAAGGCCATGTGTTCGGAGCTCCCACCGCACACAGAGCAGCGGTACTGATGGTGAAAGGGTAGCCCAATCCTAAGGGCACATCAAGCGACAATCATTGAGTTACAATCCCGTTATTGCATGAAATTTAGGCATCGAAATCTCGCTCACCTTTGTAGAAAAGTGCAACATCCGTTCGAATGTTGCCGCTGAAGACGTAGTGTTTGTCAACAACTCCAAACAAAAAGAGGACGATGTTCTCGAAGTCTTTGGCAGTTGGGGTAGTGAGCTGTTTCGGGGTGATAGGGTGATCAAAGTTGTGATGGCAAAGGAATCGAATTACTTCGCGCACTTCTTGCTCCATGAAAGACTTCTTCTTGATAGGACGAGGATCTGCATTCTTCTTTTTGGGAGCAATGCTCATACGGCCCAACGATTGCCGGCCTCCGAGTGACTTGCGGCCGCCAGCCGACTTTCGAGCTCCGGCTCCGTAGGAAGAGCGAGTACTTGTCGCCAGGGTTTGCCGTCTTTTCTGAGTTGCATTTGTTCGAGATGCAGATGATGACGTCGACGCCATGCTTTGACGGGAACGTGTTGATTTTGTTGGCTGTCTGAGGCTAGCCTCAAACGAAGAGTGCCGGCGATTCGACAAAACGCCGAGTGTTTGCCGACGACTACTCATTGTCGCGAACAAAGCTACCAAATTCAAGAATAAAACTCTTCCGATAACAAATCAAATCCACCTCGTTGCTGTTGCAGGATTTTTTGGTGGAAAGTATCAGTGAAAGTTTGGAAACACATCGAACTCCCGATCGACGGGCGTGCAATTACCAGGGTGACCACGATTACAGCGTGACACAACACACGAAATTACTCGCAGAACCCAATGGACTCGTCCATCACAAATAAACAAGTCACACAGTCAACGTAACACTCCGAGTACGTCAATGCAGCAAAGCTCGCCAAGTGTGTTGAGTGCGTTTCACGATCCTGTCGTGTCGTGTGTCCGATGGCTGCTGCAAGTTAGCTGCCGCTTCAATGTTGCTTCGCTCACAACTCGGTGACTGCGTGGCTCACTCGCAGCGCAGCGAGCACGGGGCAGAACCCAACACGCCCGAAACACGCCGCGCGGAGCTGGAGCAAACGGTCCCGCTCCAGCATGGGTTCGTCCCTCCGCACTCGGCTGCACCCCTTCGCTTCACACACATGCAACGCCACACGACACGCTGGTTGCTCAAGCGCGCGCGCAAACGAACGAACCAACGAACCAACGAACGAGATCAATGTTCAAAACCCAACTGTCACCCGTCACTCACCCACTCACACACTCACACACTCACTCCATGGACGTGAAGTGAAGGAAGGAAGGCGGCGAGCTGACACAGCAGAGCCAACCTCAACGGTGACACTCTCACTCACAGTCACTCCACTCACAGTCACTCACAGTCACTCACACCTCACACTCACTCACTCAGCTGACTTTCACTTTCACTGTGAGCTGTGAGTGAGTGACTGCGAGCGAACCAACGAACGAACGAACCAACGAACCAACGAACCAACGAACCAACGAACTAAACATTTGGCAGTGGGGTGGTGAATTAGTGCTTTTATATGGACATACTTTCATTTCCTTCACCAGCTACATTTCGTGTCTATAATGACTCTAATAGAGCCATAGTCTGACTGCGTCTGTCCGACTGAGACCGGAAGTGTGGCTGTGGGTGAAGTGGCCGTGATTGAATTTTCTTTCCCACCGGTCACTTTTCTGGCCGCCCGCAGTAGTTTTGCCTTAATTCTTCGACATTGATGGACTATGTCAACGCACGTAAATTGTGAATCGTGCATTTTGAATTTTGATGGGGTGCAATCTCGGTCCATGATCAGTTTTGCCTTAATCATGCACCTGTTAGGGTCCATCACAACGCGCTTTTAGTGAAGTGCGAGGTGCACCGACACCACAACTGTTGACTGCGGGGCATGGCAGCAAAAGCGCGACGGACTACGGAATCTGCCGCACCGCGAACCTGTCGTCACTGTGGATCATGAAAATAATGTGCGAGGTAAGTCGACGGCTATGTCGTGACAGATGAAGGAATACCGAGAGATGCATCGCTTTGAGTGCAAGCACGCGCGAACAACCAGTTCGTGTAATATGAAGGAAACGGTCTGTCGTTGTTGTCGGTGTTGCACAACGTTTGGAAGAAATAAGAGTTTCGGCACTTGATATAAATAATACGTTATTGCAACAGCGGATTTCTTCAGCTCGGACGCAACAACTTTTCGAACAACATGGATTGCTGATGAGGAGGTGCGAATCGTTCTTTAATTTCAGCGATGTACTGTTGTCGAGAAACACTTGGGTGATCTGAAGAACACACAATCAATAAAGTAACAAGCAATCGGTCGAGTTTCGTGAGCCATATAACCGCCCTCCAATCCAACTCGGATGACAACACCAAGAGCAGGCAACCCCAACGCACCTGGTCGCACTGATTGCTTCAACAACGAATAAGCGTACCGCGCATAGTTTATGGCCGTTTCTCGAACCAGCTTTCCCAACTACATGCGGGCAAGCAATTTCACTGGTTGGACACTCAGGGGTCGCATGCAGTGGTCAAACGAATGAACGAACCAGTCGCTCGCACACTATGCTACCATTGATGAGTGGCCCGGGCACAAAATCTTTTTCGATGTCGTCTGTGCAGCGAAAACAAGCAGTAATTCATTCTACCGCAAGGTTACAAGGTGAAAATGCGACAAGGACACCTACCACCATCAGCAGTGTTGTGGGCATGCATCAGCCCGTCCCCCCACTGCCGAGGCTGTCGATTCGTGAAACTAGAAGTACGGTGCGGCATTCCTGTAGGCATCAGTTTCAGCGCGCGAACATTCAAAAAAAGTGACCTTTAACGAAACGATGGCGACGCAGACAGAAGTACCTGGAGCGGTAGTGCCAAAAGTGCTGGTGACGAGCTCAGACTCATCGTGGCGGGATAATGCTTGAACAATGTGAATGCTGTACAGCCCCGCGCGGCACACGAGGGGCCGCACGACGATGCGCACTAACGCGTCCGGCACTTGCTCATGCTACAAACCACACAACTCTGAATATCAGCACAGCACATGAGACAAATCTCGTCAACCACACGACGGCATCATACCTGTTTGCTAATAATCCAGTCAAAATGATTCAGCTGCAAATCAAACTGACACTCATTCCAGACAATCTGAACTATTTGTGGGGCCTGCAATGGAAACAGTGAGCCACTGGCGCTCGGTGGAAATGTGTCTTGTCGTTTCCCTGAGCTAACGTTGTCGACCGGTACAGCATGTTCTTCTGTTGACACGCTGACTCCGAAGTAAATTTCCTTTCGAGCATCGCTGAAATATAGATGGTGGTGCCGTTCTGAAGATGTCGGGCTTCTGTGCTCGGCAGCTTGTAGAGACGACACAAGTTGAGGTGACAACTTTTTCGGGTAGGGCTGCACATTCAACCGCTTGGCGAGTGTTGACGGTCGCAACCAGCCCAGACTCTTTAGGAATGAACTAAATCGTTGTCCTCCAGGACCCAGATGAATTTGTTCTGCTGACCGCAGGGCACGTGGGAGACAACCAACCTTCGCCGGATCGTTGTCAGAATCAATTGCTCGACACTTCAGAGCAACAACACTGATGTTGTACAGCCACCTTGTTGGAGTGGCATCCAGCTCCGATAAAAGTTCGTTGAATGATCGTGGTTGTTCCAACACGGCACCAACAGCCTCGGCATATGATTTGTACGCATTGCGGCGTGGAGACTTACCAAGCGTGGACGAGGCGTCGTCGCTAACCAGCAGTGGCTCTAATCCCTTCTCAGAAGGATTGCCCACACCGATCTGAGATAAAAGTGCTCTGCCCACAACCCAACAAGCTTGTGCAGCCAGCTTCTGAACGTACGTCTCTTGCTCCTCTGATACAGAGTCGAAGAAAGTGCTCTCAGTTGCACCTCGTGGTTCTGCGTCAGAAACCGTTGCATTGGGGTCGGCGCTGTCTCCGCTCTGAGACTGGACCGCAGCTTCGTCAACGTCGTAATCTAGCTGTTGTGCAACGCTGTCGTACTGATCGGCTGACTGAAACATTTGTACATACATTCCAAAGCTCGGAAAACACTCGCCGGAAGAAGCGATGTATTGGCGATTCACCCAGCCACATCGAGCATAATCACGTTCATGTTCAACGATACTCACAACTTCCGTTGATAGCGAAAAGTCCAATTCATGAGGCTGCAGTGGAGAATGCTGCGACTCACCGGGGTTCGCTGGGGCTGGCCGCACCGGAACAGAATTGGTAGCCTCACGAAATTGAAATGGTTTGGTCAGCAGCTTCGGGGAGGCTATCCACGCCACTTTTCCAGAGAAACCATGTCGGATTAAGATAGCGAGCTCAGCTGCAGCCGGGATTGTAAATATGTGACGATCGCCATCCGCACGTGCCACCGAAACTTCTCCTCCGTACATAATAACACTCACCACTGCCCGCTTGTTCAAAAGGAAATGCCGGACGAGCGAAGACTCATTAGTTGTCTTGGAGGAGTGCGATCCTGCGATACCCTGCCGTTGGTGATATCTACTCCGAAGCAGGTCCAACAGCGAATCTTCGTTGTGATCCGTGCTGTAAAACACATCTTCGTTTCTCGGATTACTACTGGGTGAGTTTGATTGAATATGGCTTGGAACATCAACGAATGGCGTGTGACCGATATTATGCATCACGTATGAATACAAAAACATCGCCTCCGTGTGCATTTTGGAGTACACTTCGTCGGCTTGAATATCAACATAATCGTCTACACCCCAGTCTTCGTCACTAGTCGCATTTGCCATGGCAGAGGGCCTTTTCAAAGATCCGACCAACAAAATGGAGTTGCTCAACAAATCCGCCACATCCGCCAACTGCATTACCCACGGTGCTTCGCACAGCCACTGGTGCATACACTCAAGAGTGGCCTTGATTAAATGAAGACGGCCACTCGTGTCGAGGGGTTCCTCTCGTCCACGGCTGGGCGGTGCCTTCCGACCATTCGATGCTTGTCGACCGCTAGATTGGGACTTTGGTCGCACGACATACACTGTGAGTTTGATGAGGTACGATGCCAACTTCTTCAATAGAGACGGAATTGTCGCTGTTGCTGCTTTGTGTATCAAGTCTTGCAAGCTGGACATCGTCTGCAGAGCGTTAAGAGCGCTGATTTTGACTTCAAGTGGCCAGTGATGCAACGCAGAGCTTTTCATGGTTATGCGCGCTGTTATCAATGAGATCGCAATTTGTGCAATTCCAGGTGAGATTAGACTGTCCTCCAGCACTTTGTGAGCGAGGACGTGCAGCAGAAGCTGAAGAGTCGTTGCGTCTTTCACCGTACCTAATGCATCAGTCAACGTCTTGCCGAGCCAACTGCGAATTCCTCTGTAGTCGTCCACGGAAGAAGACTGAGAATCGTGTTGGGCCTGACCCTCGGACTCATGTGAGCCGGTGCGCTCATCCGCCACATGGCTGGTTGTATGTTCAGTTTGCTCGGTAAAAAATAAACCTCGCTGTTTCCATTTACCACCATCGTAGTAGTTGGGGAGGGAAGACAGAGATGCCACAACACGGACGCAGGCCCGTCGTACATGCTTCAATACGTGATTGCCAAGGAAGTGCGGTGTATCCGGCAGCGCAACTGCCGCTGCTCTCAAAGGTCCATTCTCATCCGCACCAACTTTCGTGGACGGCTTCGACCATGTTCGGGCATCTCCGTCGGTATCACGCCTTTGCTCTGTCAACATAAATCGAATGACTGTTCCGACATGGGGCAGTAAGAATTTGCAACCAGATATAATTCCAACATCGTCGCAGCCGAACAGCTTCCAGCCGGAAACAAAGAAGCAAGCAATATCACTCTCAACGGAGCTCGGGATGTACAAAGCACCTCCATTGCCTTTGCGCTGCTCTTGGGCAATGTCGATGTACTCGCAATAGTTTGTAATGTACGACAAAGCTGCTGCGAAGTAGAGGAGGTGCACTTGCTTGTGTTCAGACAGCACCGTCAATCGGTCCTTCACATGTTGGTCATATTGTTCACCGGCAGTACGTGGAGTATCTTGGTCGTCAAAATGTGTCAGAGCGCCTGCTTTCTGTCGACTTTCGATCATGAGCTTTGACAAAATGTGGAAAGCTACGCTTCTTGAAGTGAAACAATGAGCTCGCTCATCCAGAGCAGCAGCAATCAGAGTTTCTCCAAAGAAATGAATCAGGAATGAATTGTCAACGAAAGGGAACGGGCTGACCGTCAATTTGTCCTTCTTGAGACGTCCAGTTCCCTTCTCCGATTGTGGCGCAACATTCGTGCTCGTTGCCCGTTGGCGATTACTAGGAACGGCGTTCAGCACCGGATGAGTGAGATGCCCAGCCGTAAGGCCTATCACGTCATGAATACTATTGCGCCGAAACATTGGTGCTTGCTGGAGGAGTTGGTGTAATGGATGAGAAGTGACCACAAATGTGGTTTCAACGCTTTTGAATGCATCAATGGATTCGCGAATTCCAGCAATGACAGCTTCTTGGGCTTGAACAGTACTTTTACACAGCTGCTCAAGTCTTGATATCGAATACCTCGATGATTGCTCAACCTGCCGAAACTTGCGGTTGCTGAAATTATCGGTGACAGCCACTCTGAATTGCTGCCAGAAATAGAGAAGTTTTGCAATCGGCATGTGGAACGCGGTTTCCGCTAGCCCACCATTCCATGGCACAACAAGCAACAGCTTTGCAGGGTCCGTGGAAGCGGCACTGGGGCTGGTAGTCTCCGAGTCAGAGTTGTCGGGTGCACTGCGCCAAGTGTTAGTTGGAGCTCTTGACGCACTTCGAGATCGAGGCTGAGCCTCTTTGCGAGCAGGGCTCAAAATATTACTCACGAGGCATTCGCTGCAGGCTTGCAGAACACTACAACTCATTTGCACTGCTGGCAGTTTTTCTCTCCAACTCGCAATATATGTCTGCATCAGATGGCACACCTCCACCGACTCACTTTCAGATTTGAGCCACAATAAGAAAAGGACCCGGACCATTCGCGATTGTAACTCTGCATCAAATATGGTTGAATGCTCGTGCTCTTCCTGAAATGCATAGTCACAAAGACCAACAAGCACCGACAGAACCTTGACCCACTCCGTCCTCTCGAAATCAAGCCCGTCGTCACTTATCAAGCACTCGATGACATCGATCGTCCACTTGCACAACCACTTTTGCTTGTCAAACAGCTCTTTCTGAATTCCTGGTCTCACTTGAAAAATCTGAGAAAAGTGGCACACAATCCGCACAGCCACTTCCTGGCTCATGTCCTTAACGACGGGTGGTTGCTTCCCTGAAACCCCGAGAAAGTTTACATAGATAACGATGACGCTGTGAATTAGTTTCACATGGCTGGGATCCGTCAATGGCAACGCAAAACAGCCACCGAGCACTTCCATGTGCCAATTTACGTGCACTGCGGATGCTACCGCGCGGTAGTCCTTCTCGCCAGGCCCTTGAAGCAGCATGTCAGTCAATTCACGCTGCACACTCTCCATGATCGTGAACTTGGCTTCATCTGAAAAGCTGGCCAAAACTCCACCAGCTGCAGCAGACGGGGCCCGGCTGCCTAAGCCAATCATCTCGAGGTGCTTAAGCATCATGATGCTGTTCCCTGCAGCACACAATGTGCTGCTATCACAGCCTCCTCGTCGACATCAAATCAGGTGCGGATTCAGCCGACATTGGCCTTTTTCGCACAACACGCCGTCACTATGGCGCGCCGTCCATCCAAGTACCATCGTTCATTAGAATGATTCGGATGCTTGGTTTCGGTCACAATTTGACAATAATAACTTTCTCTTTCCTGAGTATTTTAGACAACAGACTTTGTGGTGACCATGAAACTCTCTCGACGTGGTTTTCTCCGGTTCGTGGCAGCTGCCGCCACAATACTAACTCCAAGACGTGGCGGAGGAAGTACATGTTGTCCTCCTCAACATTGCATTCGTCGCGGTTGTATTTCTGCGAGCAGCGAGCAGTAGCATTTCACGTTCCACGATACTTGTTCGGTCACTTCTACTGCCCTCGCTTCCTGCCCTTCCCTGGTCCGCACCACTCCCCCAGGCTGATCGTTCTCTTTATCAATGTGCTGCGCTCGTGGACAGAGGCGACACGTCTTGCACCCGAGGGTGGAATCGTGGCACTACACCCATGCAGTGCTGTCACCTCGACACTTCGTAGGCCACGCGTAGTGATAGCTTACTCCTCGACGACTCAGTGTTTGCCATCCGCTGTGGCGTGTTTCCTGCATCCATTCCGTCACCAGTTGTGTGTTGTTGTGAACCTACGTATCGTCGTCCGTCGCCGTCGTCGTCGCCGTCATCGTCGTCGTCGTCATCGTCGTCATCGTCGTCGTCGTCGTGTCGTCGTCGTCGTCACCACGGCAACAACAAACACAGCGGCGGCTTCACTCCAAGGCAGGCAGACCCAGGCCGCTCACTGACTCACTCACTCACTCACTCACCAGCCATACAAATCATTCCTTCACTCATGTCCTCCAGTCACTTGACCACTGTTAACACGTGTTAATCAATCAGTCACATTACTCACTCACTTGCGTACTGATAGCCAGTACTAATCACTCAATGTATTCACTCACTTGCATGTTCACTTGAAGTCTCTCTGCGCATGTATGATACAGACAGACACTCACTTGTTCACTGTTGGACAGTGTCGATCAGTCAGTCAGTCAGTGTCCGTGGTCTTTCTTCGTGCTGTCTGCCTTCAATCAGCCTGTATTAAATGTGATGCATTTGAACGAACGAACGAACGCAACTTCGCAGATCGACGACGTCGACGTCGCCAATCCAACGCACGACGACGACAACGACGACGACGACAACGGCCGCGCGACGACACGACGACATGCTCCAGGGCCGGTCGGCTGAATCATTTTTGCACACCGACGGCCTGTGTGGCCGCTTGACGGCGTTCTGTGCGCAACGGCCTTGTCATACTACATTGTAAGGGAGTGAGTGCAAGGTGAATGGTGAGTGGTGGTCGTCGTCCAATGCTTGACCATGTGCATGCACCGAAAGTGTGTCATTACGACCTGACGGACTTCTCTTCTGTTGACCACCACGTGTGCCTTGGCCTTGGACTCGAATGGAGCCAGTTGCCACGTTAGCCGCGCGATGTGAGACAATGTTGACGGTGATATTTGTGCGTGCGCGAGCACTAGCGGTTCGCGTGGCGTGACTGCGATGTGTGATGAGCGAGCGCGTTGGAGAAGTTGATTTGAAGCCTACCGCCAAGGTCGCGAATTTGAATAAATGAACCAAATAATTCAACACACCAGCTCAGGTCTTTGTGCTGCAGGGGTATCTTTGTGTGGCCACCCAACATCATGCGGTTCCGACCTTGCATCGACCTACACAATGGCGTCGTCAAGCAGATTGTTGGGAGTACGCTCAGGGATCCGCAAACTGCAGGCGAATCCGAACAGCCGGTGGAAAACTTTTCTTCGTCAATACCCAGTGCTGAGTATGCATTGAAGTACAAACGTGACAATCTTCGTGGAGGACATGTCGTCAAACTCGGTCCAGGCAATGAGTCTGCGGCATTGGAGGCGCTTAGAGCCTACCCAGGCGGGTTACAGATTGGCGGAGGCATCAACCCGACCAACGCACAAAAGTACTTGGATGCTGGTGCAAGCCATGTTATCGTGACATCTTATGTTTTCAAGGACGGAAAGATTAGATTAGACAACCTTAAATCTTTGGTAGAAGCTGTGGGCAAAGAGCACCTTGTTCTTGATTTGAGTTGCCGTAAACGCTCAAGCAACCAAGAAAATGTCTCTGATGGGGCCTCTTCAGATTATTATGTTGTCACAGACCGCTGGCAGAAGTTCACCGACTTCAAGATCACAAAAGCAAACCTGGAGCTCCTTGCACAATCTTGTTCTGAGTTTTTGGTGCATGGTGTTGATGTCGAAGGCAAACAATGCGGCATCATGGAAGAACTCGTAGAAATGCTCGGTAATTCGCGCACTGCATCGACGAATCTTGCTGTCCTCCTTGTTCACATTTGCCTACTCGACTCGCAGGCAAATGGAGCCCGATTCCGTGCACGTACGCCGGAGGAATTCGCAACCTTGAGGACGCCAAGTTAGTGGCACGTCTGGGTGCCGGGAAGGTTGACTACACCATTGGTAGTGCGTTAGATATATTTGGTGGCTCCCTCTCTTATGCTAGGGTGGTTGAGTGGGATCGTGAAAATGCATTGAATTCGACTACCAGCAACAGCCTCACAAGGAGGGTAGCACGTCGCAGTTTAACATTCGCAACGGTTGTGGCATACTTGAGTTTTGGTGCGTTAATCCAGATTGCGAATCGTTGAAGAACACGAAGGATGTGTCGAACATTTGACGGATGAAGCAATTCATTTTTGTTAAATAATAAGATCTGAATGCCGAGCTTCTAGTCAAGAGGATACTTGGTTTCGGTTGATAAGCGCATAAAAGCCGACACAGTCCCAGCCGCCTTGGCCATGCTCTTCAAACTACTCAAGAACACGGAATCGTCATCGACTATCCCAGAAGTGACGCTCGCTAATGTTCCTCCACTATTCCCATCAAACGCGAAAAACATCCTCGAGGCCTACATTTCAGCAGTGAACGCCACAACTCATTAATGTCAATCGCAATCGTTCCGCAACTACTGCATGCGTGATTGCTCCACTCACCCCTCCTGATTGTTCCTCTGCCAAAGTTGGATCAACGGTCAGTGCCGTAGAACTTGCTAAGCAAGAAACACCTACGGCAAACGATTTCATGGGAAATCCAGCATCCATAAGTGCCATGCATACCCCGTTTGTGGCAGCTGCAAGGACTGATCCGTCGTCTTTGATGACTTGGACGACGATCCGGAGCAGTGTTCTAGGATGCAACGACCGAAGAATAACGGGCTCAAAGATGCGCCGCAAAATCTCCGATCTCTCTTTGTTCTGCTGAGTGTCGTCGTCAACAGCGGCGTTGAACAATACTTCAACAAAAGATCCATCAATTCTCTCTTGATTCGTGCGTGCACACTCCATTGGTCCGTACACAGCTACCATAACGGATGTATGGCCCTGCATGAAGCGGGCCGAACCATCCGCCTGCTTTAGAAGGCCTTGTTCACATTTCAGTGGACGAAATTGATCCGCAGTGCGGTGGTCAATGCGGGTTGTTCTCTCAAAGCTAATGCTTTGTGCATTCGCACTTTCACTCGAGCTCATGTTTTTAATGCAAGTCTGTCCAGAGAGTGGGCTGACAACTGTTATTGTATCATCGCGCAACTGGCTGTGAAATATCAATTCCCCGAAACAAGCTCGATCTTATCTACCCTAAAAATGGTACGACTAAAGCGTGGCCAAAGAATTTTTCAATCACGGAAGACCTCTGTGGACAACGGACATCTTCCTTAGCAAAGGTGCGAACCGTTCACTCCTCGACGTTGATCTTGTTTCACGTGCTACATTCAGTGACGTTAACTGTTACCCAACCTCTAATTCGATTCACATTGCGTTGATTCATGCGTCGTGACTTTGGTGTGACTTCGTGCCCCGGTTCCTCGGTATGCCTCAATATTCACGGCTGTCAAGCAAGTCTCGTCAAAGTAGGTAGCGCGTCGACACGAAGCTCATTGTTGCCGTCATCGTTGTCGTCGTTGTCATCCTCCGTCATCGTCGTCGTTGTTGTCGTCGTCGTCGTCGTTGTCGTCGGGTGGCCGCAGACCGGAGACCCTCGCTGCTCGCTGGCCACAAGGCGAAGCAGTGCATGGCGCTGAGTTGTTTCGCCACAGCCATCAGCCGCTCTCAACTTCGCAACTTCGCAATTGTTTTTGAAATTCTTCAAATTACTTTTTTCATTTTTCATTTTTCGTATTTTAGTGTGTGGATTTCTGTAAAAATAAAAAATTAAATGCGTTCTTCATTCCACAGACACTGTAAACAACCTCTGAAAATTCGAAAATTCGGCTAAAACATACAGTACACTACAAATTTCTTCACTTTCACAATCACAGTTTTTTGAATCTGTGGACGGGACTTCCAGAACTCACTTCCTCTGTGCAATGACATCCCACCGCCAACGCCGCCACAGTCACCGTCACAGTGAGAGAGAGCCACAGCCACAACGCGGTCACTCACTCACACTCACTCTGACTCACTTCAGCGGTCAGTCAGGCAGTCAGGCAGTCAGTCAGGCAGTGCTCACTGTCACACTGTCACGCACTATCACGCTCCTCCGTCACGCTCACACGCTCGGTCGCGCCAACTTGCTTGTCGTAGGTCGTCGTCGTTCGTTGTTGTTCTGTGTTGTTCTGTGTTGTGTTTTGTTGTTGTGTGGTGTCGTGTTGTGTCGTGTTGTGTCGTGTTGTGTTGTTTGCTTCGCGGTGTTGTCGTGTTGTGTTGTGGTGAGGTGGGGCGACGTTCGAACATTCGACGCTCGACGCTCGCCGTTGGGTGTGTTTGTTGTTGTGTTGTTGTTGTGTTGTTGTTGCAGTTGTTGTTGCTGCTGCTGCTGTTGTGACGTTGTGTTGTCGTTGCTTCGTTGCGCTGTGTGTCATGTCGTTGTTCTGTCGCAAACCCTTGTGGCGACGTTATGTTGTTGCAGCATCGTGTTTGTAGTGTGTTGTGTGGTAAAGGGCTTATTTTGTTGTTGTGCTGCGTCGACATCGTTCGTGTCATGTAGTGGCGTTGTGCGGTCCTGTGCTGTCAGGTGTTGTGTCGGCGTGATGTGGCGTGTTGTGCTCGGTTGCCTTGTTTCTTCGGTCTTGCGTATTCCGTCGTCGGTGTTTCGTGTTCCGTGTTCCGTGAGAAGTCTTCTGGCTCCCGTGGTCGACGGGCAGAACAAAGCAGCGGCGAAATGCGCAACGGCGGGTGTCAACACGCTGAGGAACATTCGTTGGAGCAAAGATCCATCGACGACTTTTTCGCAGTTCTAATCTCGTACAATGAGTTAAGAGTCCATATACGCAGAGACGCGTGTTTTGGATTTCACCATGGCGCCGCTGTTAGCTCCAGGCTGACGGACACTGCGCTCCTGTGGCGGGTGGACATTCGCTGATCTTGCGTCTGCAAAACAATGAGCTCGTTTTTCGGCGGCGGTGGTGGCAACAGCTTTTTTGGTGCGAGCAACTCCGGTGGACGTGCAGATGGGAGTGTAAATTCATTTGGATCCTCATCAAATGCGTCAAACAACTTTGACCAGAGGAAATCTGGACGTGGCCGTGGACGTGGCCGAGGACGTGGTCGAGGTCGACGTGGAAAGCGAAACCCAAATTCTAGACGACAAAACGGTGGTGGTGGTTTTGGAAACAATAATGCCGGCAGTCAGGGCGGGTTTGGAGGTGCAGACGCATTTGCTCAGGCATTTGCTGGCGGTAACAACGCCAGCTTTTCTTCCAACAACAACCAATCGACTCGGCCTCGATCAAAACAGAGGAATCGCGGCAACGGACGTGGGACGTTTGTGGGTGGTGGCTCGACTGCGCCATCTGTGTTTGGCCGCAGTAACAGTGGTAGTAGCAGCCACAATTCAAACTCCAGTAGCAGTAATTTCTTCGGGATCAGCAATGGAAATTCAAATCAAACCCAAAACTCAAACACTTCGTTCTTGGGAAGCAGTACAACCACCAATGGTGGTGGTTCAATCTTTGATTCAGGTGCAGGAAATACTGGAAATGGGTTTTTGAATTCGAATCAAAGTTCTTCCGGTTTTAGTGATGGAATTGGTTCCAGTGCGTTTGGCGAACGCAACTCAAACAACAATGCAACCGACTTTGCCAATGGGCGAGGTTTTTCGCGCAACGGACGCAACAAGAATCAAAGACCCTCTCGATCTCGTCAAGGACAACAACAAACAAATGACTTCTTCGGTCAAGAATCACAAAGCAACCCAGGCTTCGTGCCCGGTCAGATTGGCCAGTCCAGTTTCAGCTTAAATAGTCGACAACCGACGGGAAATCAGTCCAAACAACGTCAATCCAAGAAAGACTACGACGCACCACGCAATCCATGTGCCATATGCGGGCGTTCGAACCATGTCACCGACGATTGCCGATACAAGAACAGCAGACAAGTAGGTAGAGGCCGTGGTCGGGGAGCCGCTCGAGGCCGTGGTCGCAGTGCAGCGCGCGGGCGAGGCCGAGAGGCGACCATTGGGAGCGGCCGTGCGAGTGGCCGTGGAGGTCGGGGCCGTGGCGCACGCCGTCAATTTATGGCTGCAGTTAGCGGAGTCACCAACGGCGACAGCGAGCACAGTGATGGCGCTGATGCCGAAGATAGCGCGTCCTCCTTGTTTGGTAGTACTGATGACGACGAGGAAGATGCAGGCCGAAATGAAACCAAAGCGTTGCCAGGCCGTAAAAAACTTGATGCAGCAAGTACATCATCAACGACCACACCTCAACCGCGGACCCTAAGAAGCATAGTCCGAACTTCAGCATCAAGAGCAAAATCGTCCAAGGCGTCAGGCGCCCAAGCATCTACGGGCGGATTGTCTTCGCGATGGGACAAACTTAACGCTGGGTCGCAAAGCGACAGTCCAGCATCAGATGCCGATCACGATGACGCCAACGATGCTTCTGAAAGTGACAACGATAATAGCACTCGTCATGATACAGACAGCGAGCAAGACGACGACAACGACGGTCCGTCCCAGCGCTCCAACGACAGCGACGGTGGTGACACGGAAAGTAGCAACAGCGGTGATGACAGTGACAGTGACAATGATAGCGGTGTGTATATCAACGGTGATGGAAATAATGCCGCTAATGCGCCGAGCCTGGAAGATGATGATATTGACACGGTGCGGGACACGAGCTACCTTGCCGTTCAGACGGCACCCCCATCTGGATACACATCGAATCGCCGTCCATCAAGTCTATCGGCCCCAATCTCCGTGGAAGCGAGTGCGTTTCTGCCGGCCAAGGTTTTTGGGCATCACACCGAAGGTTTGGGCTTCGGGACCAGTCAAAAAATGTGTCCGGACGTTTGGTATAAACTTCCAGGTGACACTCCAGCATCATTAGAAATTATGTCCTGGATGATTAAAACGGGTCGAATTCCCGATCGGAACTCCATTAACCCATACAGTGGACAAGTTTGGAATGAACGAGATTTGTTTATCACAAAGTACGTGCGCCAGGATGATGCAATGCAAAAGGCCCGCAAGCAAGCTGGATCAAAAGCCATTCGGCCAACCAATATCTTGCACAAAACCGCACATTACATTTGTAATATGGTCGTCGGAGCAATTGACCTAAAGAATCACGACATTAAAGATTGTGAATCTGCATGGGACTATTTCAAAGATCGGGCTTCCATGATCAATAAGGAGTTGGGCGGACAGAACTATGGTGAAGGGCAAAATGTCGACATTCACTCCATCAAAACGCTGGAGTATCTCGTGCGATGCCACGTTTTGATCATGCACGACATCCTGTCTTGGCCAGATGCAACCGAGAGAGAGCACAAAATGGAATTCTTGGAACGAGAGTGTGGAATAAAGCTCTTGAGCAAGTTGCACGAACTGTATTCGACTGCCAGTGACCATGGTCAATCACTATTTCTGAAGCACGAAGCAGAATTCCTGACTTATTTACTGCTCCACAACCTTCCTCGTATTGGTCAAGCCAGAGCGAGCGTCGGGTTCAGTGAAAAACTCTACTCTGCTCGCCCTGAAGTATGGAAGCATCCCAGTGTGGCGACAATTGTACACCTTTTCAACGCAGTATACACCAGAAACACTGGCAGGGTGTTTTTCTACATACGCCAACTTCCTCCTTTGCAAGCAGCGTATGCCTACGCCAAATTGGCAGGCCCAGCCAGAAATTGGGCCCTGAGATTTTTTGAGCACACATGTCGCGGGCAAAAGCAAAAGGAATACCCGTTAGTCCGAATGACAAAATTGCTATTCCTCAATTCCCCGGCTGAAACAAAGGTTTTCTTGATGAGCCATGGTTATAGTGCGGACGAATTCGTCAATGGCGGGACGGCCGTGGCATTGCGGCCTCAAAACAAGCACCGACCTTCTGAAGTCCCAACTGTGCCGCTACGGCTGAACACAGAAGAGCTGATGCACCCCAGTTCTCGGCGTAAGCTGCTGCTGGCCGACGATGTTCATATGAGCTCCAAGCTCCCGAGTTCTTCGTGGGTGGAAGCAAAAGTGACAAACGAACGACGCCCATCAATGCTGGTGGACAAAACACCAGAGCCATCACATGGCATTGCACCTGCCAAAGAAGCTACCCATGATATCACGACCCAAAAGACCGTGAGCGATAGCCCCATCGAATCAACTTCTCCACGCGTATCAAGTGCATCAAACGTGAAGAACACTCCTGCGCTGCGGACATCCACAACTGAAACGGACAATTCCGTATCAGATATTTTCGCAAGCGGGATACCCGCCGTGACCACCACCGCTCCGAGTGTGTCGACCGTCGATACTCTTTTTGGTGGGAAAACAACGGAAACTAGGTCCTTGTTCGATGCGCCGTCTCAATCAAATCAGGCACACCCAACGTTCAGTTCTCGGACAGAATCTTTCGATGAGTCTTCGAAGAGTTCTGGATTGCTGTCTTTCGTTCCGTCCTCGGTTGCTTCCACTTCAAACTTATTTTCCCAGCAAAAGATGGCAAAACCATCACTTCAGTCGTCAAGCGGAGAAGTCCCAGCTGCAACTGACAAGCAATCCACCACAATTAAGGCAGAAATTCCGAAATCCCCAGTGGCTGCCCTCACAAAGTCCAACACTCTGGATCGACTGGAAGCCGCTGTCGTCGGAGACCGTGTAACATCTTTGGCACCAAATGTTACAGTCGAAAACATTTCCACTCCCCCCAAAGAGCGCCAGGGCTCCCCAGCAGACACCGCGCGAAGTCCACGGTTTCAACGCAAGTTGGGCCAAATGCAAGCTGGCAAGCGGCTCGAGGCTATGGCCACTTTCGTGGAGAAATTGCTGGTTCAGTTAGACGGTGCGGGAAACCGTATCAACGACAGACGTCTCCGCAAGTCTGCTACCAGTCATGTTTGCGATAAGTTGCGACAAGCGCAGTCATCGAAATTGCAACAAATCCATCGGGACCTAACAAGACTGCGGAGAGTTGGCTTTTTCCTCAAACAAAAACTAGATGCACTGACGAACTCAAAGACTGAGTTGCCAGAGCACGCCCACGCTCTGCGTGGTATTGAAGACAAACTGGTCATGGGAGAACGCTCCATGATGCATCTGCAAGCTGCTTTGATCGATTTGAATCGAAAGCTTCTTGGTGGATTGCTTCTGGCTAGTTCACACAAGCGCCGACGGGGTCGCGCATTTGGCATTTGGAAGGCCGCGCTCCTTGAGCTGAAGTCACAAGTTAAACAAAGAAAGAGAACCGCACGAGATGCCATCTTGGCTGCTTTTTCGCGAGAGTCAGCTTCTTTGTTTTCAAATCGCAAACTCTCAGCTTCTGATTTCCGTGTAGCAGACACACAACCAGTAGATTCGCATGCCTCGCAGCTCGATGCCCCGCCCGGCAATATTTCGGATCGCGAACTGAAAAGTTACGCTGAAACAGCCGCGTGTTGGCAACCATTCGGAACTGCATTGTTACCCACTTTATCAGCCGCTATGCTTCGTGGCCATGAAAATCGACATGGTGCACCAGCACAGGCATGGCAAACTCTTGCTTGGAAAATGGTATTTCTGGCATCACATCCAAGCGACGTATTACAGTCAACAAATCTGCGATGGATGCAGACTCTTCTACGAGAGCGTCGCGAAGTTCCAGATGGTGAGGATGGTTTTGGAAGCCATCAGCCCACGCTGTTGGAAAACTCTCACCGATGCTTATCATATCGTTTAGCCCAAACCCCTGACGCTGTGACTGCCGCTGATGCTGATGGCGTTGTGGTTGGAGGGCCAGATATATGTTTGGACTTTGTGCTACTCAAGGGGTCTCAGCCTGTGGCTTGGAAGGATTGGCTGCCTAACAACTGCTCTGGTGGAACGCCCAAATTTCCACTTGCAGGAGCACACAGCCTGACAGTTCTGTTAGAACCTGACTCCCTGACATCGCCTGTCATCCGAGAAGGTAACACAACTTTGTTTCCCGTCGAAGTATGGATGGAAACGTGCCAAAAAGCTGTACGCCAACTGCGCCGCACGCTCGATGCATGGTGGGCGTACATTAATGCTGAACGAAGACTGGGCTCTCTTGGTTGTGATAATCTCGTCACTGAAATGCGTGCTAAGTGCGCAGTTGCCATCGACTTTATAGTGGATCGACCGCAGTTAACTTTGTCTACGACCCAGCGGCAAAAGGTTCGTTCTACACGCACTGCATGTTTATATCTGACACGTTATCATCTCGTTCACCGTCGTTTTGTTGTTCAGGGCTTCACGCGCCTGCCCAAATCTCAACTTGTTCAGTGGCTCTCGCCCCTTGGTGCACATCCGTTGGTTTCAAATTTTGAGGTGCATTCGATCCCAATGAAATCGGTGAAGGGGCGGGATCTGTTACTGCGCGCTTTCACAAAACGTGCCGAGTGTATTCAACCTGGGTAAGTCAGTGTACTAATTTCCTCGGTACTCTGTCGTGGGGCTGACGACAGTGTTCTCGATGTTGTCAATAATAGGTCTCCATTGTACGCGTCATCACTTTCCGACGTGTTCGCTGAATTATGTCATCAGGTTTGTGTCGGTTCTTACTTTTGCTTCAAGCACCACCATCTGTTATGATCAACGACTTGGCTGCAGGCAATCGAGGCTGCCCGCCTATTCCCCGCTGAGGTGACGTATTTCCAGACTCGTCGACGAATCAAAAAGCCCCGCTTCGTGCGGCTGGGGCATGCTATTGACTTCTACAACAGATGCGTTCATGATAAAGCCTCGCAGCTCTCAACTTCTGTTGATGTTGTGGCTCGACGTGGATCGTTCCAAGACTTCCAGCGACAACTGGAATGGTTGCCGTGGCGCCAATATCAAGGTGCCGAATTGCCACCTTCAAATGGTGACATGCAAGGTTCCACGAAATGCGTAGTCATCGAATTTCCAGCTTTAGAATTGCTGTTTCCATTGGAACTCTTGCAGTCCCGATTCCGAACCATCAGCACCGTGACTAAGGCGGGCCAAGTGCTGACTGCGTTGATCCCCGGTGATATCACTGTGCTGATGCCAGAGGACTGGAATTCTCCAGAAAAACTTTTCGCCCTCGGGAAACTGCTGAGAACTTTCAAATTGCCCCGACCGAGGAGCACTTTTCTGTCGGCTGAGGCTTCATTCGTCTCCCTGACTGAAAAACGAAGGAGACAGATTGCTTTCCATGTAAGGGGTGTGCACCCACGAGATCGTGAAGACCACGACATGTACGTTTCGACTTTGATGACGTCCGCCTTGTCCTCGGTCCACTTATGCGTTTTTCGGTCCCTGTTCTGTCAATAGATACGGTGATGCAACACAACCGTTGTGTCAAGCTGCCCGGCTGTTCGAAACGGAAGTTTTAGAGTACTTGGATGACATTGCTGAAGCATGTCCCGATCATCTCAGGCACGGTCGAACGGAGACGGTTCATGACTGGCAAGCTCTGCGTCAGCTTCTCCGAGCACGCGTGCTCCGTATATTTGAAGCATTTTTGACCAGTTTGCGAAGCCGGCAATCGGGAATCAGTCTCCGCGCCAGCGAGTCGGTATCAAACATTCGCTCGACCACAAAGAGGGCTCGGTCTCCTGCATCCCGCCAACGCAAGGATGATGGAACTTTAGATCTTTTGCCAGACCTTGATTGGAATGGCCTGTTTCGTTCCTTCATCGACGCAGTTATTCACCAATTTTCAGCCAAGGAGCACCCGGAACCCGTTGTTCTGCGGGACGCCCCCCCGTCATCCGATATTGCGCCACATTCCACCAACGCATCTTCCTTCCTGGCAACAGTGGGACGAAAACATCATGAACCATTCCCCAGGACACTCTTACAACAGATGAACATGTTTGAGAATCCTGGTGCTGATAGAGCCCCCACAACACACTTTGAAGATTGCGACGGTGAATGGACCGCATGGACGCCTGTTCAATTGACTGCATCAAAGAAGATGCGAAAACAGCAGGACACCGTGTCCCCATCGGCCATGACTGTCGCTCTCGGCTCGCCGTTGGAGGTGCAAACACGAACAAGCACCGACAACAAGGCGCTGCACACTCACCCGTCGCCCGCCAAGCTCATGAAGAGCCAGCACAAAGAGTCAGACGGCCCCAGCGCACTGGATCGAGATCTCGCTTTCCTAGCTCAGGCCCTCGAGTCAGAGCTAGAACAGCGAAAGAATTCCAGCCTGAGTCCAGACGTCAAGCTGCCAGCCACGATTCCGGTCGTCACCCATGACTGCACGAAGCTGCCGTCTTCCCCAACGTATCACGACGACTTCACATTCGGTCTTGAACTATCAAATTGTCTTCATAGTCTTGACCGTCTAGAAGCAAAATTATTCAAGCGAGGGAGCGCGGAATGAGGTCTGAACCGTCAGCATTCGGTAGCTCGGCCAATTCAAACAAATCTGCACAGCAATTCTCTCTCTGTCAATGTGTAATATTATTATGAGGCATCTATTGAGCTACGTTGTGCTTCTGCTGTTCATATTCCGGACTTCAAATTTTTCAATGCGCTCATGAAGTCGAGGTCTTCACCATCGGATTTCGGCAATGTTGAACTATTGTTCGCAAACTTGTTTGTGGCCACGCTGCGGTCATGTGCGCTTGTGTGAGTGCCATGCTGGTGACGCGTCATCAAATCGGCGCGTGAACCAGCGCCACCACTAGAGTTCTGACGATCGACAACCGTCGACGCGGTGGGCTCAGAGCTACCACCAGCAGCGAAAACTTGATGCAGGTACTCCTTGTACTGCCGCTCGATTTCCTGCTGGTTTGGATGGTCGTTGAGAACACTGCCGTGGTCCGTGTGAGAGGGAATGGACACTGTTTGGAGAAGCTGACGCACGGGCAATACGGAACTTAAGTTTCCACGCCGTCAACAACAGTTACAAGAACTCGCAATTGCAAGACACGCACCTCGTCAATCGAGCTTGGCATTGCATGTTCGTTTGCATTGTCAGTGCCATCCATATTATTGAAAACAACGTTGCGAACCCTCATTACCTTTCGCTCGTATTGGGGCAGTAGGTCTAAAATAGTTGAGAGATGATCATCGATGATGTGGGATGCATCGTTGTCATCGGAAGAGGGGCTTTGCTCTGACCCGTGCTTGTCATCCTTACGATTTTGCAAACTTGACAGTGCCAGACTACGAATCAAAGTAATCAGTGACTTGATTTTCTGCTTGTTTGCGTGCACTTGTTCGGCAACTTGCGCGTGTTCATCATCGATGGAGACACACTTTTCTCTTTCGATCTCCAATCGCTCTTTGGCTTTCAGGAGTTGCTGTCGCGCGTTTTCGGCGTCACGCACAATCTCGTGCTTGTGACGAAACTGCCGAACAACAGGAACAGTCCGCTTTCTGCTCCTCGCGAGAAACTCATCAAATACATTTCCCCGCTGTTTGTTCTTGACCGATGACTTTCTTTTGACCTTTTCCTCGGTTGGGATGGAGCGAGGACGCACAACGTGGTGTGATTTTTGAGGTCGTGTCTGCTGCACGGGCTTCACAGTTCCCTGGGGCCCAACTTGAAGCTCTCTTTCCAAGCTCTTTCGCTTGTCGGTTTCAGCATTCAACCGAGCGTCGACTTCTGCTTTCAGAATTCTGTGGTAAAGGCTGTCGACGCGGGCTTTCAAGCTCTGCGGATCGCTCCTACGCTCGGTGATGACACCACTTGACATCGTGGTTCGGGGGTGAAAGCTAGCGGCCGTCTGCCACCAATTCGCCGCAAAGTATTAAGAACCGAGTCCACTGGTCATATTGACTTGATTATCACCGTCGCGGCGGGACTGCAGCTCAGGATAAAACTCGTTGCGCAGTTTTTAATTTGTTTCTGACAATCGTCCATAAATACCGGCACCACCACCACTGTGCTTTGCAAAACTAGCACATCCGCCTAGCCTTGCAATTGCCGTGGTGTCATGGCCACCACGCGTCATTCCCACGTCCACCACGACACCACTGCAATTCAATTTCAGTTGCGTTTCACGCGACTGTCTTCTGTCCGCTGTGATCTGGCAAATTCACGTTCACACCACCTTAGGTCGTTGGGAACGTCCAAAAAGCAACAGCAACAACCACACACAAAGAAACCACCATACCGACACTCATCACACCCAAAAAAACGTGTTGTTGTCACACAACCCAACGACCGAGCGAGCGAACGAACGAACAAATAAACTCACCATCCGAACAAATCAACTAGGCAAACAACCCAACAACCCAACACCAACAAGCAACCAACCAACCGAACCAACGAACGCACGCACGTACGAACAAACGACCAACAAACGATCCAACAACGAACCAACCAACGAACAAACGAACGAACGAACGAACCACAAACCAACGAACAACAAACCAACGAACGAACCAACGAACCAACGACCACACTCCGTCGCAGTCACTCACAGTCGCTGTCCTCCAACGTTGACTCTCACTCACAGTCACTCACTCACTCACTGACGGTGAGCTATCATAGCTGCTTTTACAGTTGGCGTTCGGCGGTGGTACGAGGTGATTCATGACTTTACTCCGCTTATAAGGGAGCGCACTCAGCGTGATATATCTACAATTAGCATTTTGCGGTTTTCAACTCCTACATACACCGTATTTCCGTATAATATCGATTATAGATATATCAGCGTTGTGTGTGCGGAATGTTGTGTGAGCCTGTAGTGAACTGACAGTGGTCTTTTGAATGAAGTGTGCGGCCGGGGTAGTGTGGTACGAGGCGAGTTATGAGCAGAATCTCTCTATCCCCCCGCATTGTTCGTTCACCCCGGCCACTTCCTGCCTGTCTCAGTCACCGCTCACTCACACAACTTGAACTTCATTGTTGCTCGTCGTTCGTTGTTGATCGTTCGATGTTGTTGTCGACGACGCGTGGTTTTGGTTGATCGGTAGTCGGCCTGGTCAGTGGTCGGTGGTCGGTGGCCGGTGGTCGGTGGTCAGTGTCGTTGTGTTTGGCGTCTGTGCTTGTTTGCTTGTGAGTTGTGGTGGCTGTGGCTGGCAACGGCCGAAGGAACGCACTTACTACGAACACGACGCAGGAAATGGACGATTAGAGGATGTCTCTGACTGTGATGCTGCTGAGTTCAAGCCGCGCACGAGACCCTGCATGTGTCGACGCGTTGTACAAATGGGCATATCGTCGCCTGGCCTGTTCGTGTTCTTGTTTTTGGGTTTTCCTGTGCCTTTGTGTTGGTCTGTTTTTTCTGTTTCTTTTGTCGCCGGCGTCGTTTCAGGGTTTGTTCGTGTCCCGTGGATGTGGAAATTGGCTCGCTTGGCCTTCGGCCTTCGCAATTACACCCGGCCCTTTGGTTCACGGCACCATGCACCAACCCCTGCTGCTCGCGCGAAGCGTTGCAGCTGGCGGGACTCGAGGCATCTTTAGACTCACAGGGCATTATGGTGTGGCTTCAACTCCGCGTTGGGCTCGAAAACACGCGCTGAGTCTCGGCTTTCGGTGTGCGTCAACCCAGCAGTCCCCACCCGCTGCAGCAGCAGCCGCTGCTGCCGGCGAGAATAGTGCTGCACAGGCCCCTCCCATCAAGGTGTTCGGCGTTGTCGACCCGTTCAGCTCATTTTATCAGCTGTCCAAACCTGTGCTGTCGGGCTTAGTCGTGGCATCGGGAACTGCCGGTTTCTTGATGGCAGGATCTCCTATTCACTTCGGTGCCCTGGCATCTGTGACTGTCGGCACGTTTCTCACGGCTTTCTCAGCGAATACATTCAACCAATGCTATGAAGTAAAAACTGACGCACTGATGAAGCGCACACGAAACCGGCCACTGCCGTCTGGAAAGCTTTCTGTCAAGCAAGCACTCGGTTGGGGGGCGTTGTGTGGAGTGACTGGCTATGGTGTGCTTGCTCTGGGCTGCAACCAATTGACTGCTTTGCTTGGGGTTGGGAACATTGCCTTGTACTCGCTTATTTATACACCAATGAAGCAGACCAGCATTCTAAACACTTGGGTGAGTTCCAGTGCTCTGTTTTGCACGTTTCCGGAGTACGGTAGGTCAGGATTTCTGATTTGTGCCTTCCGGTGTCGTGATGTGCAGGTCGGTTCCGTAGTTGGAGCCATTCCACCTTTAATGGGTTGGGCTGCTGCAACTGGAAACTTGTACGCCTTGGAGCCATGGATGGTGGTGGGTAGACATGTCTACTGTGGGCTGGCTGTGCTCGTTTGGCGGTTGCCGACTTCTGACCACGTCGCTGCAACACTTCGCAGGCCTCCGTCTTGTACCTTTGGCAATTCCCGCACTTTTTCGCCCTCGCTTGGAGAGGTCGCCATGACTACAAGGCTGGAGGACACATGATGGTCCCCTGCCTGGACAAGGCTGGCACATGGACTGCGAAGCTGATCCAGCGGTTCGTACTCGTCGGTTTGACATCGCGAAACTCTGACCCACCTTTATTCTCGCGTGTATTTTTCGTAGATATGCCTTGTACCTCGTTCCTGTTCCTGCCATTACCACGGGGCTGGGACTCACTAACTCCATGTTTCTTCTGGAATCCATCCTCTTCAACGGTTTCTTCCTTTGGCAGTGCGCGCGGTTCGGCGAGGTTTGCTTTCAACTGTGTGCGCGAATTTTGTAAACGGCTTTTGGTCCGAGACATCATGCTTGTCTCTCTCTTTGTAGGCAAAAACCACCAGAAACGCACAAAAGGTGTTTCGGCACTCTCTGTGGTACCTCCCCGTGATGTTATCCTTGATGGTTTATCACAGCACAAATTGGGATCGCAAGCCCAAGTCGGAAACGCTCACCACGGAGGTTTGTCCAACCAGCACTTCACTGCTCGCAAGTGCCACCATTTAATGCACAAGTTCTCACAGGCAACTTCGTTGGAGGAGAAAGCTGAAATGAAGCTGGAAGAGTGGAGAGCGAATTTGCTTGAGTACTGCCCACACGAAGTGTTGAAAACGTTGAATATCGCAATCCCCGAAACAAGATCACCCAACTTCTGCCCCAAAACTGTGATGGACAACCTAACGAGCAACGAGAGTGACAAACTGTGACATGTTACTACAATTAAAGTTTTTACTTTGAAAGATTTTAGCTTTGAAAAACTCAAACTCGCCTCCTATTTTAGTACATTCCACCGGCTCCACTAGCTGGGCCGATGGGACCACCCGCATCTGGGTACATATTCCATATCAACACACATCCGTCGTCCCCGCTGGAAACAATCTGCTTGTCGTCTGGCGCAAACTTTACTTGAGTGATTGTATTTGAATGTCCTTGACCAGCTGTCAAGCACTGCATGTTTCTCAAGTCCCAAAGCTTGACCAACTGGTCTGAGCCTCCTGTTGCAACTATGTTGTCCATGGTGTTGGCGACAGCGACACTGCGACCTTCGCCATCGTCACCGATGTCTGCTTGGGCCACGTGAAGCCGCTCTCGAAGATCCCACACAGTTAGCTTGCGCTCTTGACCAACCGTGAGGACGACCTTCTCGTCGAATGACAAAGCAATGGAGTTGATTGCTCCCATTCGTTGAGTGTGCGACGTTTCACGTTTCTCAGCCATGAGGTCCCAGCATCGGAAACTGCGATCCCGGCCGCAAGACAACGCATGAGTGTCATCGCGATAAATAACCACCTCGTTCACACGGCCCTTGTGCTCTTTCAACGTCGTAATGAGTTCCTTAGTCTTCACCTCCCATAACCGCACTGCCCCTTCTCCTCCGCATGACAGTAAGAATTTCTCGTTGTGTGATTGCCGCAGCCCAGTAACACCGCCGGAATGGGCTTCATCGATGTTCCACAGCCACTCCCCATTTTCGCAGTTGTGACAGCGAATTTTGCCGTCCTCCCAGCCGGTAAAAATAGTATCCAGGCACATATCCAGGCACAGCGGTGCGCCCGCGTCACGAACTTGAGTTTTCAGAGTCACTGCATAGTCTCCAGCATCCCATATGCGAATGCTTTGGTCGCGCTGGCCGCAGGTTGCGAAGTAGTTGGAGTTCTTGCTAAAAAAAGACGTGGCCGCTACGGGTCCGAAGTGGTTCTCGCTGACCAGCAGCGGACCACGCGTGTCGTCTCGTAAGTTGATACGCTGAATGAAGCCTGCATTTGTGCCAATGAGGCACTCTAGAGCACACCCGGTGGCATCGTTGAGAATGTTCACGGCAACAATACCACCCGTTGTCCTTAATTCTTGCAGTCGTGTGTGGACGAGTTGGCCGCGGTAATCTTCGGCAATGTTCCACACACTGAATATTCCGTCGCCGCCACCAACGACAACGATGTCGCGCCCCTGGGAGTCTCGCCCGACGTCTAATGCACCTACTCCAACCTTGCAGACTTGCAAAGATACTTCAAAAGACTCGTTCTTCATTCGAAAGCGCGACAAATCTCCAGAAGTTGTACCCGCAAACACATGCTCATAGTCTTGCGAGAATGTCACGGTGTTGAACACTCTTCCTTGTTTGATGACGTGTTTCTCGAGAGTGCCCTTGAAAGGATTCAATCTCCACACGCAAACATTTTGGTCACCAACAGTCACGAACTGGTAGTCAGTTGTCGGGCGCCGCTTGATGTCTTTGAAAAAGCCGCCGAATGCCACTGCATTTACGGAGACACCCTGTGCATTGACATTGATCATGGCACAAATTTTTCCGGTGGCCAGGTCCCACACGAACATTTTCCCGTCGTCTTTGACACCGACGGAAACCATCAATCGATCGTCGTGGGAGATGGCGACGCATTGAACGCCGAAATCGTGCTCCTCGAATCTGTACATGACTTTCTTGAGCAAGAAGTCCCACACAATCACATCTGCCGTGTTGCCGTATTGTGCCGTGATAGCAACTTCTCCTGACTTCGAGATAGCCATTGCCGACACATCGGCGTTGTGTCCTTTCAGAAACACTTGCTCGTTTGCAGTCTCGAAGTCACCAACAATGATACTGCCTCCCGACGCGTACACATACTTTCCCCGTTCTTGGGGCAGATAGCAAAGATTTCCAGAGTTTCCTCCCGAGAATCCTATGGCATGCTCAAGTTCGAGAGCGGGAATTCCCGACATCGGTAACGATGAGGGATGAGGGGATTGAAAAACGGAGCAAGAAGGTAGATGTTTTCAACAGCTAGATCGACGCACTACAGTGTTGTTCGTGTCATCCGCACGACACGTCCGGCAACGCAAGGTGGGTGCCCGTCGGAGCACTCAGAGTAGCTCCACAAACCCAGACCACGTAGAAATAAAAACCACTCATTTTCCGCGCGCATTGAAGTTCTCTTCACACGAGCGAAAAGCCATCGATGGCAGCTGCTAAAGTCTTGCAAGGCCGCCCACGCTCATGATCAATCTTGCTCACAGCAAAGTAAGCACGAAGAACGCCGCACTCCAGCGCCACAGTAGCAGCTCCAGCCTCAGCCAAGAATCAAGTCCCACAGCTGCGCGATCAGCACACAAACACAGTGCAGTGCCGTGACAACAGGCGTAGACAAGCAGTCACGAGACATAATACCTTCAACAATCTATTCTCATAGGTCGTCGTCGTTGTCGTCGTCGTCGTCGTCACGTCGTCGTCGTCGTCGTCATCGTCGTCGTCGTCATCGTCGTTGTCGTCGTCGTTGTCGTCGTCATCGTCGTCGTCGTTGTCGTCGTCGTCGTTGCCGTCGTTATCATCGTCGTCGTTGCCGTCGTTATCGTCGTTGCGTTGGAGTGAGTGACTGTGAGGGCGCGGACTGTGA
>ENA-OWNT01000909-OWNT01000909.1-seawater-metagenome-genome-assembly--contig:-NODE-909-length-48091-cov-4.346336_pt1 | contig 48091 bp, 53 predicted proteins | sample MGYA00238136_ERZ651165 | MGnify/ENA primary metagenome ERZ651165 (study PRJEB26861, sample SAMN08777766) | seawater metagenome | isolation source: coastal seawater | place: USA: Florida | collected... | reverse complement strand
CAGGGCGGCGGAGTACGGGCACGGATACCACACTCTGACGTCGAATCCGTCGCTGAAGAACGTGTTCAACCCTTCGTACGAGTTCTTGCTCAACTTGTGGGAGCCCAGCTTGCTAGATGTGCCCATGGCCGCTCGCCAAGGGCTCAACGACCACGGCAACCTTTCCAAGCACCCGCACGAAGTGTGGGACGCTGTGCAGCAGCAGATCTTCGGATGCGATCCGTTCACGGGGCACAAAGGGATGCCGGCAAACTTCACGGAAGCTGCGAACCGGATCGTCTACACGGCGCTCAACTTCCACCGCAACCCGCTGGGGAACACCCCCAACTTTGGCACCTTTAGCGCCGTGATGAGGCCCAGCTTCGTGGCCGACAAGATCATGTTCACTCCCACCGACAGCGCCAAGTATCACGATCAAATCCCGCACTGCACGTTGTGGCCCGGCTGTGTTCCCGGCACGATCGCGGACCACTACCACATCCTGCTTTCTTGGATGGCGCTTGCTGGGAATGTGTTCCCGCCACAGCACAATGCGTCTCTGTGCTCGGACCAGATGGACATGATTCATAGCATGGTCTGCCCACGGCCACCCCCCACCGTGAACCCTAGCCCGCCGGCGAGCGCTGCTCAATGTGGTGCCGAAGGCAAGTACTGGGAAGCCGACATCCTTGGCACGGCACGGTATCCGGAAAGTGTCAAGTTCATTGCCGCTTCGTTCACGGACTACTTCGGCAACAATGTGGGCATGCAGCTGCGGGACTTTTGCGCGAGGCACAATTGGGCATTGCTGTGGGTCCTCTACGCGGATGACAAGAACAAGAATTGCCTCGATCCTCGGCGGCTCATTGATCCGGTCGTCATCGCCAACACGACTGCCAACGCCACTCTTGCCGTGAACTTCACCGCTGACGTGCAAGCTCAGTGGCAGGTTGCTAACGCTTCGTGGACTGCGCATAAGGCCAATCCCAAGAGCGTGCAACAATGGAAAGTTCTGACGAACAGCACTACCACTCCGGGGTCTGACCAAGCTCTGATTTGGAACTTTGGCTCACAGGACTGCCAGGACTTTGACAACTGCCTTGGAGTCACCCACGCCGACGGCACCTGCGTCTGCTACAGCGCATCGCAGCAGTACAATCTAGAATGACACAACGTCAAATAATTTTACGCATTTATGAACGAGCCGTGAGATACGTTCTTCCACATGAACATGGCATTTATTTCACAAAAAAAACGTGTGCACACTTCCTATTGACAGCGAATCCGGAGCAAATGCCTGCAAGATGACACGTACGGGCATTCTGCGCCGCATTGCTCGAGCTCTCGGCCGTCATCTCTGTGGACCATCACGCCCCACTTGCATTAGAATTCCAACCGCGTCTTCATGCCCCTCGGCAACGGCTTTGTCCAACGCTGTATTTCCGTCGATGTCCTTGGCGTTGGGGTTGGCTCCGTAACGCACCAGCACTCGCAAGACGTCCGAGTGTCCTTGGTGAGCCGCCAGATGCAGAGCTGTCGATCCCGCCGGAAGTTCAGACCCTGCAGCTTTCTCGTGTGGGTGACCTTCGTTTTGATCAATCAAAGTCGCACCCGGGTCCGCTCTGCATCTCAGAAGCAGTTTTGTGATATCTTTGTGTGCGTTCTGAGCAGCCATCATCAGTGCCGTTGCACCAACAGCGTCTCTTGCGTCAAGAACGGCGTCGTGACGCACCAACGCGTGCACGCATTGCACGTGCCCGAGTGATGATGCGATCATCAACGGAGTGTATCCCTCGCTGTCCACCACGTTGGCGTCCGCCTTCATCCACAAAGCCTGCTCGACTGCGTCCGCTAATCCGTCATAACTGGCATCGATCAGTTTGTCGTCTAGATCGTCGGTTGAAGGAACACCACCGCGGTTGCTGGGTGCCGGAGATCGCGACCGGCTCGCGCGTGAAGCTGGGGATCCCGACCTCTCGTCAGTCTTGTCGGAGGCAGCAACGATGCGCTTGGCAGCTCTTTTGAACCAAGACACCCATTTGCGACCGCCATACTGACGCCGCAACACACTGCAAGTACGCAGCCTGAGCTGCTTGTACGTTGATGCTTCGCCTGCTCGGCGCGACTGTCGAATGACGTCCGACAAAGTGGAGAGGATACGTTTGATTTCACTCGCGCTACAAAGTTCTGGAGATCGAGCGTGGAACGCCGCGGTGTCGTCACCGGCCTTGTCACGGGGAGGGCGCCGCTGCGAAGCAACCTCGCCGCCACCCCACTGTTGAGCATGCTTTTCGAGCAGCTTGCGCACTCGCGAGTTTCCGCCGTCCTTCGCCATTGCCAAGAGTGACGTGCCACCTGCTGGAATGATGTCCGTGCGAGCCTTTGCATGAAGCAGAGCTGCTACCGAATCGAGGTCTCCGCGCCGAACCGCACTGTACAGCGGCGTTTCCTCCGCGCTGTCTCCGACGTCAACCGACGCGTTGGTGGTTAGGAGGAGGTTCACGATGTGCCCGTTGCAGCGTTCGGTGGCCAGGAACAGCACGCTCTGCCAGTGTGGCTCGGCGACATTCGACTTGTAGTCGAACATTTGAAAGTTGACGTCTGATTTGCCCTGGATGAGCGCTTCGGCTGCAGAGAAGTGCCCATTGGCGACCGCGCAACACAGCGGCGAGCTCCCGTCGGTTTTGCTGACTTGGTTTGGGTCCGCTGAGAACCGAAGGAGGAGGTCGCACATGTCTGCGTGTCCCGCACTGGCAGCAAAAAACAGGGCGGTGAAGTCGCCTTCGTCGAAATCGGGGACGCTCACCAGCGTAGCACTGCCGAGGAGCATATTTCTGGCGCAGTCAACGTCCCCCATGCACACAGCGTCCATGAAGGTGCTGATCTCTTCCTGATGCTTTTGCATCCACTGCCTCTGTTCGTCTACAGATTGTGATGGGGGGCGCGGCGCGTGGTGAGGCGGTTTCGGCATGCGGTGTGGGGGTCGCGGCATGCCGGCTGGAGCGCGTGGCGGGGTAGAGTTTACACTAGGCCGCCTTTGGTGTTGCGCCCGCTGGCGTGGAGGAGGTGTCGACGGTGGCTTCGGCACCACTCGCCGAACAACTAAAGCTCCGTCTGTGTCGAAGTCGAGTTGGTTGGCCGCTGGCACCTTGCGGAGCCGCCGCTGAATCGCGGCGAACGGCTGCGACTTTGTCGTCAGCTGCGCTTCGTCGCTCGACGCGCTGAGGGAGGCATGCATCTTCGAACGTGCGAAATGCAGCTGGAACGAGGCCCAGTCGCGGCTGGATGGTGCATCGCTTGGGTTCTCTGGCCTGCAGAAAGTGATTTGCGATGAGAATTCAAGTTGTTGGCCGTGTCCCCCGCCAGTCGTTTGCGTCTTGCAAAACAAAAAGTCTGCCGGAGTGTGGGGTTTCCTTGACAAATTGGGCAACGCTGCGGCGAGCAAGCATTTCGTCGCGCACAGGAACACCATTCTCAGTCCAGCAGTGTCGAATCCACCGTCAATACCGCCAGAAATCACGCGGGCGACGGTGTTCGTGAGACCATCGACAAAATACTTCGGCCACAAACACTCAAAGCGCGACACTGACAGCGCTCCATCGTGGAACCGCGCAGCGTGCCGACTGACGCGGGACGGCAGCCGGAAGTGAACGAGGGTGGCAGCCGACTTCGTGAGCAAGTGCGCCACGTTCGGTAGCTCCTCGAGCGGAGCCGGCAACCCGACAAGGAACCCGTGATCTGAGGCCAACAGGGCCTGAAGAGGCTCTACTAACGCGAGCAGTGGGTACACAGGAGCGGGAACCGATAGAGGAAAGAACAGCGCCATCAAGCTGAACACGAGGAGTGACACCTAGCAGCAGCAGCCGAGTTAGCAACAGAGCACGCACACACGAGTGGCGGCGGCACAAGTACACGCAGGACAAGCGGTGGGCAAAGCTACTGACGTACCCTTGTTTGGTTCTTTCCACTGATGACCACGCGGCATCCGTGGAATACGGCCATGTACAATGTTACTAGGTCGCTGGCCGTGACCCCGTGGAACGCGGCAGCGATGTCGACGTCGATGCACGGCAAGAGGTGAAACGGCGGAGCAGCCAGTGCTTTGCTGTCGTCCACGCCGCTCGCGGACGGCATTTGCGGCATTTGCAGCGTAAACCGCTGGACCTCTGTCCGATACCGGTGCAGGAAAGATTGCAGCTCGAAATTGGTGATCGTGTGATGCGTTTCCTCGACCATCCCAACGGCCGTGGTGTTCAAGTCGCGGGTTGGCCGCGCATGACCTCCGACCCACGCAGTGCTCGCGGCGAGCCGCCGAAGTACCTGCAGCGAAAAGTCCACTACTGGTGACACTCCGAGCACGCAAAGTCCAGTCCAGCCCAGCGACGCGTCTTCTGCGCCCCCAATTGCGTTTGGCCATCGGCACACGGCACCGAAGTAGTTCACGCCGGCTCCAAGAAGGGCGAAGGTGTGGAATCGCGTCCGTGGCGAGCCTCTCTTAGCAGCGTCCGGCGACTCCACGGCATCGAGCTGAGTCCCGGCCTCGGGGAATACAAACTGCTCGACGTTCTGAGGGATCCACGTGGGGTGCTCGGGGAAGTGCCCGACCACGCGGGCTTGGCCGAGTGCACGGGGTTCGTCTGTCCCGGCATCGCTGTCTTGGTACTCGCACAGCAGGACTCCCAGACAACTCGGGGACTCTCGGATTTCCAGGAAAAACGGCGAGCGCAGTTCCGCGTCTGACCACTGCCCCGATGAACTCCTGCGGGACGTCGGCGTAGTCGCAGTGGAGGAAGTGCGCATTGTGGGCGCAGGTTCGCTGCTCTGTGTTTGCGAGTCGCTGCGAGGACTTTCAGACGAGTGTGTTCTGTCTGTCGCGGCGTGGCTGTCGGCACGGACGCGATGATCCGTGCCGGAGCGCACTGATCGCGTTGTGCGACTGCCGGTGCTTCCGTTTGAAGTGAGACGCCGGTACCCAGTGCTGAAAGCGAAGCCATCTTCACCGGATTGGTCAGTGCTCCACACACTTCCGGAGCTCGACACCGAACGCGCGCGCGTGTGACTCATCTGTGGCAGTGATCGCACAGCATCCTCCGTCAACCGCGCTGTTGCTGCAGGCGACTGGCGCGTGTCGCTTTGCGGGCTCCGCGGCAACCACCTCTCGTCCGCCCCGTCCGCATCGTGATCGGGGTCATGTCCCAAAGGTGGCGGTGGCCCGGACCCCGTGGACAGCCGCGGACTTTGCATGATGAGCCGAGGTTCCGCTACACAGTGTGCCCGAGCATTGCGGCTGCCCTCGCGACGCACAGGAGCTCAGCGCAGTCGCTCGCTACGATACGATACGCTTGCGAACGCACGCACGCTGAGCAAGCTGAAAATAATGCGGAGGGCCAACGGACAAAAAGAAGGATACAGAAACTGAATCCGATGCGACTTGCCAACGTCCAGCAGCACGACACCAACACAACATTCCTCATTCCACATTCCACATTCCACATTCGCCATTCCATCCCTCCCCACTGACTCACGCTCGCGAACCGAACGAGCTAAGGAACTGGCTGACTGACACCGAACGAGGACTGAGCAGAGAACAAAAGACAACGGCGAAGGACGAACGCACAACAAACAGCGCACAACGCACAACGCACAACGCACAACGCACGTGACATCTGACCGCCGGGTGCGCTGGAGATGTAGGCTTGCCGGTTCTCGCGCCGGTCTCGCGTTGGTTCTCGCGTTGCCGTGGCTTCGGGGTGGGGTAGCTTGCTCGAGTGCCTGACCTCACCACCACGCGCGCGCGCACACCAGGCACACGCGTATCTCAAGGACTGTCGGTGGGATCACTGGTTGTTGCGAGCTCGGTGACTGTGGGGGCGGCGATGGAAGGACAGCACTAGTGCCGCAGTGCGGGGGCAGGGCAACAAGGAAATGCCGAGCCGTTCAAGGGGGTGCCGCGTCGACGGATCATCCCCGTACACGAAATGCCTGCGCGAAGCGCCGGTTGTGAGATGGACGCCGCTCGGGTACACTGATGGGTCACTTACATGCCTCGCAAGGAGTCCGTCCAGCCGCACTTGTGACGAGCACCAACCTACAGCCAGCTGCCGATACTGCTGCGTCGTCGAGAATGATGAACACAAACCCTGAAGAGCGCACGTTTTTGTTTCGGTTTTAAGACTTTGTTTGGCAACAAAGTACAAGAGTGGCTCGCCGCACCAACCGTCGCTGAACAGTGCTTCAAAATGGCATCTATCGTCACCTACTTCTCGGTGTTCCTTTCCAAGGTCAGCGTGTCTTCTGGGCTTGATGTGGGCTCCTATTTATCCAAATTCAACCCCAAGTCGTACTCGGTCTTCAACCGTGGCGGCAAAGGGTCGAAGTCAAAGGGAACCGCAACCGCCACTTGCTTGAGCAAAGTGCGGTCCCGCCTCTTCACCCACCAGGACAACATGAATGCGCACAAGATCCTTGGACTCCTCTCTCTGTGGAGCTTCATCTACCGATACTTCTTGGTCTTCTCTGACGAAGGTACTTTGGGTTTCGACGGATCCACTTTCGACTGGGTCACCCTCGCCCTCCACCTCGCTCTATCCTCTTCCTCCCTGATATTCCACGTCTTGAAGAAGCGCCACCCAGCGCACCCAATGATGATCTGGCAAGAGTACCGTCTCCACGCCATCGTGTTCTCCCTGCGCTGCTTCGTCGTGTTCTCATTCGCCACGCTTCGTCCGTTCGCGGCTTACGGAAATGTCGTGGAGGGCGTGGCGCTCTACTGTTGCGTGATGTTCAATCACGTCTTGGCAGATCTGGTGACCAAGAACTTTGGCCGAGCAGGCGACACCGCCGTCCGAGTTCGAGAGGACGACCCCCGCCCCTGGTACATCAAGTTTGGCATGCGCTTCTACTCGTACTACCAGTTCATGGCACTTGGCTCCCACCTTGCCAACGTGGACCGCTTGGGTGACATGGGATTCAATGCCCTCGTCGCGATCCAGTCCTCTGCATTTCTCATGACTTTGTACCGCAAGCAGCTCATCAAGTGGTATTCGCACGCCTTCTGGTACACCGCATGCTTGGTGCTCTCGACATTCCACATCTTGTACCTGTCCCCGAACGCTCCAGTTTTCATTGCGAAAACAATGGCGTGCTTTTTGTTGCGAACGCAGCTGCGCATGAACAAATATGTCATCTGGGCAATGTACGCAGCCGTCTCTTTGATCACTGCGGAACAATTCCATTACGTTTACAATGGCGTCAAGGCCCCATTGCTCGAATACGTGGCTGAGCTTCAGAAAGACTCCGTCAGCTTCTGAGTGTGACAACCACACTGCAGTTAGACGACAACATCGCACAAGCCAACTGCGATAAGTTCTTGTCTGAAAAATGGACACAATGCCGTAACATAGTAATACCGACAAACACACAATCGTTCTTTTTATTTATGCGTTTGTTGTTACTTACTGTATTGAACTATGTTTGTGCTACTTGATTCTTGACAGCAGCGGTGGCTCAGAAAGCAGAGCCTCAATCAAAAGATTGTGAATGTCCATAAAGCAGCCGTGCCCCGACCACCACTCACGGCCGCGGGAACAGAACTTGTCGAGCGTGTTGCATCCAGTTGTCACTCCACGACCCAGGTTTGACGCCTGAGCGGAGCTTGTCTAACAATGCAGTGGTGCCGTTGGAAAATTCCGAGAACAGATCGTGAAGTTGCCGTGCAAGTTGCTCCCCGCGTCCAGCTCCAGTCTGATGAGCAAACACGAGCCCATTCTCGCCATCTCGAACAAGCTCGGACAAGCAAGCAAAGTCGACGGCACACACTGGCATTCCCGCCCCGAACATGTCCAAAACTTTCATCGGAAGGTCGAGCCCACTGCTGCTGTAATGTAGCGAGATGCCTAAGTCACAACACCCCAGCAGAGTCGGGTAGTCTTCGGCCTCTAGCCACGCCGTGACAATTCGACACTTTTTGAGTGACATTTTCGCTATTTTCGCTTCGTACCTGCGCACAAGATGTTTGTGACGGGCGCAACGGACAAAAGCGTTTGTTGCAGAACACACAAATTCTTACATGGCTTTCTGTGGCCCTTTTCCTGTCACCACCACGACTACACGAGGGAATCTAAGGCCATCACCGTTCGTTGTCGTGCGTTCCTCAGAAGCGACGCGTGAGTCCAGCGCAACAATGGCATCTAACAGGATCCCGAAATCTTCGTCTTCCGTCCAACTGGTTGAGCTTACAATCAAAGCCGGTCGGTCCGTGCGTAGCAAAGGACATCCTGTGGTTTTGTCGACCGTCGTCAACAACGTATCTTGAGGCAACGTGTTGTCACTCACAAAGAGAGCTCGCTTGAGCTTGGATTTCGGGTCGGCTTCGAATTTGGTGAACAAACGGTGCACTTCGTCCACGGAGGTGCGATGGAAAAAGTCCGGAGGCTGGTCATGAAGCACAGCAGCATTCACACCCCAATTCTGAAGGAGCCAAGACTTCATTGCATTCGTAACACATAAATTCCCATGGCTAAATTTCGAAAAAAACTTCTCGTACAATGTTGCAATCCTGACAAAGGGATGAGTGGCCGACCGCAAATTTATTTGCAGAATGGTGTACCCGAAGTTATGCCAGTCAACGACGAGCCGCGTCCCACATATCAACGAGGCCACTATTGCCACGACCAGAGAGGGAATTGCTGGTGGTGTCTGGACCAACAGCACTTCTGGTGTTGGAATCCCGATAACGAGCATGTACAACAGGTGGACGATTTGTCCAACAACTTTGATCGGCGCCCAGATGATGAACGGCAGTTTGGCGAACGGTTTCACCAGCGGGGAGAACCGATGCAAAGTAATTGCCGGGTTATCATGCACGCGAGGGATGCATTTCTCGCCGCGATACCCAACCAACGACACATGGAATTTTTTGCCGTCTCGCTGCGCATCGGGAAGGGAGTTGAGTTGGGAGATCGACCATGCATGGTATTGCATGCGCGGAGAGCGGCCGACGTCGCCGAGGACTAGAACAGCTGCGTGCCGTGTTGATCGATCCCGCGAGATCAACGGAGCAACGATTCTTTTGAATATGGCTAGTGCGACCACAAGGGCAACCACCGTTGCGCAGGTCGCTTGCACAACACAGATGATGGACACATCGTTGCAAAAGAGCATTGTGAAGCACACAGGTCGCCGGCAGCAACCGCGAGGATGCAACGAGCTCCACCAAAAAATATGGCGTTTCAATGATAGTATCTTTTCCTGGGCGTGGGAAATTCCGCTGAGAGATTGTGCCGTCGACGGCACGTAATGATCGCAACGGTATGATCCAAACATTTCCACGATCACCAACACACTCGTACAAGCACAGCGAAAGCTGTCAAACAACAATGAGGAACGATAGGCTTCCTCAATCCGCGAAGCCAACCGACGTACCAGCTAACCCGCACACGTCAGTGCGTCAACAACGCTTCCAAGACTACCAACAGCGCATCCGGCACCTCCACCTCCACCTTCAACAACATATCGCCAACACGATACCGCCGGCGGCGGTAGCGGCAGCAGCAACCATCATCAACAGCAACGACAGCAACAGCAACGGAATGGCTCAGCGACTCGACGACAAAGCACGAACCAGCGAACGCCAACGAAGAACGAAGACTCCGACAGACAGACACCGACAACAAACCAACAAACCAACCAACCAACCAACCAACGACGACAACACGACAACGCGGACAACCACGAGGCCACCCACCGTCGTGACCGCACAGGCTGTGTCGGCGTAGGTCTGACTGAGCGGACAAGGCAGCTGGTGGTGATAACTGACAACCGACAACGATCAACAAACGACGAACAACGTGTAACGAACTGACGACATCAATCGTTTGGTTGTGGTCGTAGTCGTGGTCGTGGTCGTAGTCGTGGTCGTGGTCGTAGTCGTAGTCGTGGTGGTGGTGGTGGTGGTGGTGGTGGTGGTGGTGGTGGTGGTGGTGGTGGTCGTGGTCGTGGTCCTTGGAGTTGTTACGTTGCTCATCACCGAAGTTTTCGACTGACAGCGCTGGTCGTTTCCTCCCTCGACTTATACCTTGTTCGGGGAGTGCATGACGACGTGCACTGTGAGGGCAAGAGATGGAAAGCGGCAGACTCAGTCGTGGACAGGTGGATTGTGAGGCATGTGAACCTTGATTCTTAAGCAATTGAATCCCTGCTGGAGTAACCAATACCACAACGACAATACAACATGAACAAAATTTGGGGATTTTGTTTCATGTTCGTGGAAACAGCACCCACAAGTCCGCAGATACGGATGTGAACGACCGGCTAGTACTTCGACGAGCAGTGCTTGGTCGGGGACATCCTTGAACGAACGATGTTGACTCTGTGAGACACACCCGTGTGTCAACACATGGCTTCTGCCGCAATGGACAATGCAAGCGAAGGCGAAGCGTCGAGTATGTTGGTTGACGATGACGCGTCTGAATCCAGCAGTGTGTGGGGAGGTGCCACAGAGGACGAAAACTCTATGTACACAAATATGATGGACTGGAGAGAGTGGAAACCAGGCCCTTGGAACAAATTCGCGCGTTACCATTCAAAAGTAGAAATAGTCGAGGACAAATATGCTGAGAAGGTATGTTTGAACTGAATAAACTTTCTGCACGATGGGTGTGTCGATGTTCCGACTCGGCTCACTCTTGTGGTGTATGCCTTTCACCGAAATTAGGGGTATCACAAATTCAATGTGGCGGACATGTCGAAGCCTAAGGATCCTCATCGCTTTGTGGACGTATGTCCCAGAAAAGACCACCGGGGCAAAGACTTAGTGTCCGAGGAATTCAAGGAAAAGAACACAATGCGAATCAACCTCCCCTTGGGTGATTTTCATGAAGGAGACGAATGCGAATTTTTTTCGCTCGTTGACAGCAAGTGGTACAGTGATGGTATCATTATGGTACGTCCCGCTGGCGATGCCAACTCGTTTGTTTCAATGTATTGTGGTCCGAGCAATTCATGAACAAAGTGATTGCATGATACTCGGCCAGCACGAACATCCATACACCGGCGCTCTCGCAGTTGCCTTTGACCGTAGTGAACCTGGCAAACAGCATTCGAAGAGCTCCCGCTTCGCTGTGATTTCACGCCATGACGCACAGGACAGGTTGATTCTCAACCGCGACGGACGAGCATCGAAGGTGCTTGCAAACCGCGGCATGAGTGCCATGGGCAAGAAGAAGTTACGGCGCCGTCCAATATTCATGTCGAACCTTGTATGGCGGCAACGCTTAGCGGCAATGACCCCGCTCAATGTGGTCGCAGGTGGCAATTTGCACAGCCTACGCGCGCAGGTTCGTGCGCATTCGCGCTCGTTTGGCTTGAGTACAGACGCTCAACATGATACATATTTTTGCTAGGCCAAACACTTAGGGCTGATTTCCAAAGGCATGGACGAGAAAGGACTACTAGCCATGATCCACAAGCATATCAAGAAAGCCCAAACGTCTGAAGTAAACAAATTTCTGGCGTCTCGAATCGCCGCAGCAGAAGCCAGTGCGCAAAAAGATGGTGTTCCCAAGGTAAAGACCTGCGGCCTTGCTTAGACATACAGGTAAATGTGTAATCAAGGCCGTGTGTTGCAGATTCTGAGTCGCTCCTTCGAAGAAAGGTTGAAACTCCGCGAGAAGGCAATCAAAAACAAGTCCGTGAGAGTTGGAATGGTTGTGGGTGCGGAAGGACGTTGATTATTGTCTGCGTTTGCAATGCACAGATGGCTCGTCCACACGCGATCACTTCAAGGTGGGGACGGCGAGAGCTTGCAACTGTCTGCTGAAGCAGCTGCCGAGAGAGATGCTCTAGTTCTCCCGAGCATAGAAGAGGTAACTCCGTTTGCAATACACAGTGCTGCGCGAAGTACCATTTAATTGTATGTCGCTGTGCAACTCTAGCACCGACGGCAGCAGAAGAAGCGGCTATCACAGCTCCCATCCAACGTCCGGGCACCAATTCGTAGTGATCATGCCGTGAAGCCTGATTATTTGGGGTATCTTCATTTTTCTGCATTTGGAAGCGGCCCCGTCGTGCGCGATCACTCAACTTGAACTACTGCAGGCGCCAATTGACAAACGATGGAGACGATATCTTGGAAGACCGTGCTGGTTATTCGGCTTGGAAACAGTATTTACACTACAAGGGACGGGAAGCTTACGAAGATGAGGTTGGTCCTTGGCACTGTGGTGCGCGGTGCGCAGTGCCGAACTCCCCGGTCGCTAACCATGTGTTCTGCGGCTAGGTACATCACACAGGTGACGTGCGATTGAAGAAACTTGCCTTTGATCCAATTCCGGAGGAGCACTTGCAACAACTCAGTCAACTCAAGCAGGGAATGGATCAGGTCCGTAATTTGAGTTGTATGCATATCGACATCTTCGGGTGTGCTCTCTGACGCCGGTGTTCGTGGCGAACAGGAGCTAGTCGAACGACAAAAGTGGGAGAGTATGCAGGTGCGTCGCCATCATCGTCACTTCCGTTCATTTCTTGTGCCTATTTACTGAATTGTATTGTGTGGTACATTTGCCCATATTTTCGCAGGCGGGGGTTGATGCGCCGACAGAGTATCAACATTGGGAAGCCACAGAGTACGTCGCTTTCTCACCTGTCACTCGGAATTTTCTCATAATTCTCATTCTGGTTCTTGTTCTAAACTTGGTGCAGGTACCAGCTGCGCCAAGATGTCAAACGCATTGAAGTGCAGGTTAAAGCAAATGTCACCGACCCAAGCAAGAAGGTAGGTTAATATCGTTGTGGCTTCCAGTGTTGGTGTTGGCACTGACTCGAATCCGTGGTTGCCGCCAGTTTAAGGAAAGTGCCGCTGGACAGAAGCTCGTGCAGGCGGGGAAGTATATTTATTAGATTGATGGTGCCAGGAGTGATCACAGCACGTTCGACGGGCGTTCACACATCGGACACGTCAAGCACTGTAAAATAACATTTATGTTTCAACGGGTACGATTACCGCTTGCAGACCGTTGTGGGAATCGTGACAGCGATTGGGCAAACGCCACATCCGGAGCCGAAGTACTGTGGAACATCACCAGGGTTGCCGTCTCGGGTCCACTCGCAATCGGCGGGCGAAACCCCCGAGCGAGGATCCAAGGTTTTCATAGTGTTCCACTGGATATAACCACCATCCTTGCCGCAAGTGGTTCCTGAAACCACACAATGTAGTCATCCGTTACTTTCCACCGAAATGTATGTCAAAACAAATTGCTTACCAGTGAAATGGACGTGCGCGGCGGTCGACGACGAAGCACACAACGGTTCGAGGTTGGTTGTAAGAGTGTATTCAACTTGTTCGGAGGCATTCGCCGAGACACAGGGAAGCGGTGATGCGCATGGAGATGGCACTGGAGCGGGCGCGGGCGGAAACATTATCGGGATCCACGCTTTGAACTCGTCGTCAACAGTCGGAAACCGAGCGCCGAGATCCCACAGGGACACATTGAGGAGCTACAGGCGCGCAAAAGAAGCAAATGTGAGAATGCGGGCGCAAGCACTATTGCAGTCTAATAATGCCGCACCCGCATGCCGAAAGTAATTGTGATCCAACTTTGGGTCCAACCACTTTCTACACTCCAGGCGCCCCATCCCAAATCAGCATCTGATGCCCACGCTTCCCACTTTTCGTAATCGAAAGCGCGCATGAACGCTCCGTCGAGACGTGGCTGTTCAGTCGATCGCGCTTGGATCTGCCAGCGCCCAGCCCATTCAGAAATATGTTACACCAACCAGTATTGAGCTTGCCGTAAGCACCACTTCAGTCACCACAACGCACCCTGATCAAGAATTTTGCCAGCCTGTCCTCGATGTCCTTGACAGTGGCGTTATTGAGTGCCGCTGCGGCCTCATGCAGGCCCAAAAGAGCAAAGTTGCTCGTGTACCTGTTATCCAATAAGTCAATTGATGAAAAAAAATCGAGGAATGGGTGGGTACCGCAAGGTCGTACAGGAAGTCGGATACGGGATCGTCATTTTCTTGATTCAATGGAGCCTCAAAAGTGCCGTAGTCATCGTTGTTTGGGACACGGGTACTGCCACCCCACCCTGGACACGATACCTCCTCTCGGAACGCGCACCTGCAAATTTACCACAGGGCCTGTTATCACCAACCGGAAGAAGCGGTAAGAGAACATACAAATTATGCACCAGTCATTTTCACAGTGTTGCCGGGTTAAGAATCCTACAAGATTTGAATCGACCCCAACATTAGTTCGTGTGAAGGTCAACACCGTCACACCGAGATTTGACATACCATCGATCGCCGTTTGAAGCCACTGGCGATGCAACGCTGTGTCGTTGGCGCGCACCAAAAATGCCAGAGGAAGCAAGATTCGAGCGCGCTGCATGGCGATGCCATTTGCAGTTGGTATCCACTTGGTTGGGTAATTTTCCATCATCAGTCGCAGACCAGTCTGAGCGCGGTCAAGCAGCGGCTGGAAGCCCGAGCGCGAATAGGCCCACAAGTAGGCTGCCCAAATGTATGACTCATAATGCGGGGAGAAGTTGGGAGAGCCTCCTTCAGAATCGTAGCGAGAACGCCACCCGCTCTCGGGACTAAAAGTAGTAGAGTCCACCAAACTAGAACCGCAACAGTCAGTACGGTGAGTTGACGCGTGCGGAGTTACACTCATACATGTATTCGCCGCAACGCACTCTGCTAAATTGTAAGAACTGCCACAAAACCCGTTTTGAGGTGTTTGCCGCAGGTTGCCGAGAACACCAGTTGCGATCGTGGTGTCCCACCGATCGCTTTTGAGCAAGCCGGCCTACAAAAGCAAGATTTGCGTTACGCTACATTTCTGAGACGCAGGGCGTGGTCCTTTCTTTCCCAGCAATCACACACCGTGGCGATAGCTCCTAAAAGGCCGCGCGCATCATCATCACTGTAGAACTCTGAGGACGCCACATCAAGGGTCGTCCATGACTTGATGCCGAATGCGTCACCAGACACAACCCATGGGCGAGTAGTGGACATTTTAACGGATGCGCTAGGGTTCGGGACACCGCTGCCCAACGCCCACGGCTGATGAAATCCTGAGTGGATGTGACCGTAATTCAAAAGGTTGGTGGCCACTCGAATATCACTGTCATTGGCAGTGACCACACCGCGTGCGGCAAATGCAGCTGATGTTTCCAAAACACAGTCCGCTCGAACCTACAGATGTCATTCGTGAAAAAGTAACATTTTGAGCGGGCACACTCGACGACGACAGTACGAACTCCATTGGACTGTGGTTGCTCTCCGTGGATATCAATGTCGCTGGTAAGACCTTCAAACACGCCAAGCTGGCCATCGCCGCTCACGTTCGTGAAGTATGGCCCAGACAATCTCGCATATTGGCGCTGTCGAAAGCTGAAGTCAGGAAGTGTCGGGACCATCATGCCTAGGTCGACAGCTCGCTGAACGTTGGGCAACAGCATGGAATTGCGATAAAACTGTACGCCTCGCTGAAGAGCCAACTTTTCAGCATCGTCCGGGAGATCTTCATCGCGAGAAAACGAGGCTGTGACAGAAGGAGTCCACAATGGCGTATTCGGATCCTAGTGCACAGGCAAAACCAAAACTAAACAGCGGTGGCACCTGTCGCGTCACATACTCACTCAATCGTACCGTTGTCCACTTTCCACCAGAGACAAAGTCAAGGACATATTTAGTCAGTGCCATCCAGCGAGCGGTTGGTGCAAATCGTCGGCTGCGACAGTGGGACAGTTGCGTTGCAGCCACAAGAACATTGGACGTAGGAGCAACAAGCAACGGGAAGCTGCCAGATGTGGGTAGTCCTAACAGTGGACGACAACCAAAATTAACAAGCGCGGTGCATTCAAAAAGAACATTGCTGGGGTGGCATGCTGTACCATAGGAGGCGTTGTCATATCCAGCCATCACCCCGAGCGTCAGCAAAGCCTATGTCACCGACAAAAAAATACATGTTTAGCTCATAGAGAGGTGTGCGTTGCATCACAGTGCATCGCATCTTACACTTGGCAGCAAAGTGCTGGGTAACTGAACATAATCTACATGTTTGTGTGGATGGAGAAGATCGAGATACCCTAAGTCGGTTCCCATTCCACCAGTTTTGGACACAGCTATTCGCTCCCACACTGTTTGACCGAAAGAGGTGCTTCCCACCTTGCTGTTGCGACTCGAAGGTGGGAGACTCGATGGAAATTCCAAATATACCTTCAGCTGTAACTTGTCAATGGATGCCCACTCTGTATCAGATATGTTGACAGTGGTGTTTGTTTGAGGAACCCCGGGGTTGATGGGGACCATGTCGTCTGCGGTGGCGAGCAACGCGTCACCAGGAGCAGCGGCCGCGAGCACATCGCTGATTGTTGGAAATATTTTCACAGTTAGGTTTCCAAGCTGTGCCGCCGTAACGAAATCGTTCGTTGACGACGACACAAAGTAAATGGTTGGTACATCTGCTTGGACGCCACTCGTTACACCGGCAACGACACAGATGCCGACCACGGCTGAGAAGCGCAACATTGTAGTCCTGACGCAGAGTGCGGTATTTTTTCGCTGCCAAATCTCTTTTTGATGTGTTGCATTCGATGGTTCAATTTTGGTAAAGTCCTATGTGTTCACGTGGCACAAGATCACTATTGCTGTACTGTCGTCGTTGCCTTCTTCAAAAATGAGTTACACGCATCCAACCAGGTTGTCCACTCTCGAGTATGGTCTGGCACACGCCACTCACCACTTCATTTGAATCTAACGGTCACAACCTGCGCGCACGTCATCTTCCTTTTAATCCGTCCCTGTCGACATCGTACTCGTGTAGGATGACTGCTTTGTCCCGATATTTCTCGAGAAGCGGAAGCAAGCAGGTATCATCACACGGAAATGCCACTGATGACACGACAGTTCGTCGCAAGCGGCGACGACAACCGGCAACAGGCAACGACCAACGACCACGGTGGTGACGTTGTGCGCAGCGCCGCAGCATCAAAATCTTTCCTTCGGTGAACGAACGCAAAAAAAGCGGAAAGCAAAATCGAATCTTTGATGAAAGAAAGACTCCGACAACGATGAACGATGAACAACGACCATTGGGTAATACAGGCTGGTGTACATACTGCAGCTCACTCACAGCTGCCATTGTTCGATCTTTACACCGATTTATTCCTTTTAACTTCACGTTGAATAGCTTAGTGTAATTCTTGAAATAGTAGTGTACACATAGTTTGGTTATCATCCCGTTTTTCCGGCTTCCGGCCCGTGCCGTCGAAACTAAAATACAGAAAATCGGAATACTTACGGTACGACACAAAGTACTAAAAGTACAACATTCCGGCGGTTTGGCGGTTGGTGGTGGTGGTTTGGTGGTTTGTTCGTTCGTTCGTTCGTTCGTTCGTCCGTTTGTTTGATCGTTTGTTTGCACTTTGCCGCACAACAGTTCGATTTGAAAAAGCAGTTGGGAGTTGAAGTCGTTGTCGTCGTTGTCGTCGTTGTCGTCGTTGTCGTCGTTGGGAGTTGTCGTCGTTGTTGTCGTCCCAGCCGTTGTCGTCGTCGTCCCAGCCGCTGCCGTTGTGGCGCTGTTGTGTCTTTGCTGGGTCGCCGCCGTCGCCGCGCCGTTGTGCTTCGGTAATGTTTACGTGGGTGGTTCGCTCATGATCACTTGGATCGGTTGCTTCATTTGATTCGTCGATCTCCCTGGTTTGTCCATTTGTCCTGGCAGCAGTTGATGTGTCGGCTTGTTGGGTTGGCTTGCTGAGCTGTTGGGTTGGGTATCGTGTGTTCGCTCGTTCGCTCATTCATGTGGTTGCGCGTTCGCTCTTTCGTTGCGCTTTGGTTGCAGGGAGGGAACCAGCATGTGGTCGCGGTTTGCAACTATCGTTGTCGCCGTACTGCGGGTTGCCAGGACCTTGCTTTTTTTGTTTTTACCTTGGGTGCGATATTCGTGGCCTGCATTGCGAGCATAGTTTTCGACATCGTACTTGTGGACTTTGAAGTTTTTCGACACCAAAGGCGCAAGTATCCGTTGTACCGCACAATGGATCAACGCGACCTTGCCGCAACTCGGCGTTCAAGTGAGCTCCGTGCATCGCGGCAATGGATCCAGCGTGCTGGTTCGCCTCGGCACGCAGATTCACTTGCTGCCACGGTCAAGAGCGCACCTTCGACCGCCCAGCGACTCTCTGACGAGGACAGAAGTCCTTCAACTTCGTGGCAACGCCCTAATTTCCAGCAGGAAATTGGAGAGGACAATGCCGACGACTCCACGGATTCATACAATGTTGGACAGCGGTTGTCGATGTCCAGTCTCCAAGTTGAAGACTCAGTTCTTGAATCCGTAGCGTCACAGCCATCGCAAAGCCATCAGCAATTATTTTCGCCCGGCAGCCTCCGAACGGGTTCATTGACCAATCGATGGAGCACACAGCCCGGTCACTCCGACCAAGTTGCCATGGCAGAAGCTAGGCCACACGAGGATCCTGAAGGGTTGCAAGAAGGCGGCAGCCAGTATTTGCTTCCTAGCGAGTCACAGTTTCTTCCAACAAGTACAACCGGGTCTGCGCATTCGGTGACGGCGGACACGGATCGAAGTACACACAACCGTTGGAATGCGTCCTTTTCCCACCGCTCTGATGCTGCAGTCTCTTTGACTGAGGTGACAACAAGCGGAATCCACGACGTCGACGATATGGAGATTACCGGACTCATGTCGCAGCACATTAACAGTGCTCACATCAGTTCAACGGTCACATCACCTCCTCCCTTTACGATCACCGAGGAGCGCGACTACTCTCCAAACCAGAGGGTTCAAGCAGGTGGCGCTGAAAACGCAGACGGTGGTGTTCAAAGGCGGGCAGAACAAAGGGATACGGACGCAAGTGAAGAAGACAAAATCCGGAAAGCAATGCAAATTGTTGACGCACTGATGAACAGCACCCAGAAGCTGACACTCGACTTAGAAGCGGGTAGTCGGGCTCGAATGCGTCACAACACCAAACTCATCGCAGTCGACAACTCTCCACACTATTCTTCTGTACGAGAAGACACAGCCAGCGTGATTGCGAAAGCTGAATGGGAGCGCGTGCAACAGCTGGAGGAGCGATTGTTGCAAGAGAGCCAATCATTTGCGCGTTCAAACCAGAAACTGGTATGATATTGTCATACAAAAAATTATGTGCGATTTGATGAGAATGACTGTGAATTGTTTTTGCACTTGGCTACAGCAAATGCAAAACGAAAAGCAAGCTCACGAGATCGCCAAGTGTCGCGCGCGCTTGGACCAGGCCCGGATGATGGTCGAAAGGCTTACCCGTGAGGCGCAGGTTCGGGCGCCGGCAAGAATGCGGCGAACCTGTTTGAAGCCGGAACTGATTGCAGTCGATACTGTTGATTTCCTGGTAGGATGCTGAAAGCAACTGTCAAGCAATGAAGGCAGAGCGATCGAAAGACACCGAACATCAAAAGCAAGTCCTTGCGGACAGAAGGTGAGACAAATGTGGCGCGCGGTATGCGTTTGTACCCGTCCCCGGCAACTCACAGGCACCACTGTATGTGCTTCAGTCGCGTCGAGCGTAGTTTGCGTGCACACATTGATCAGTTGCGTCAACAGCTCCAAGAAGAGCACCATGCACACACGATGGCGATGGCGGAGCAGGTATTTTGCGTTTCGAATGTGCTTGTATGACATAATTGCCTCACTTTTATGTGCCCCTCTGCAGAAAAAGAAGTTGGATGCATTGGCTGGAACGTCGTCGTCCAACAATGACGTGGGAACTGACAAAGCACAGGCACACGAAGCCATGCACAGGGAGAGAGCGTTGCGCAAGAGCAACGAGCGGGTCCGTTGGTCATGAGTTGTTGTTGTCGTGGACCCACGAGCTCACAGTGGCACTGCTACAGTTGCGGGAGAAAGTGCACGCACTCGAACGCGAAAAGGCTGAAGCAACGGCAGCCGCAGCACAGGTACGTTGTGTGCAAGTCCGACAGTTGCGCCGCCACATTCTGACAGGGCATGGTGTAGGCGAAGAAAAGGAGTGATGCAAAGCGTCAACGTATCGCGGCGGAGCAAGCAGCTCTAAGAGAACAAGCTCGCAAGCACGAACATGAAGTATGTGTCATCTTTACGTGTCAATTACGGCTCCTCCAAAGTCTACACGCTTTGAAACGCTTACACTTCTGTGTTTCATTCTCTCTTGTGCTCGTTTAGACCAACAAGCTTACTGCAAAGCTGCACAATGCCGAGGACATGGCCCAGCGCCTACGAAGTGAGCGCGGCAAAAGTTTGGGCTCGCTGCAACGACAGGTAGTTATGAAGGAATTTGATGCGCCTCAAAATACGCCAGTGGACTTCATGTTGGATTCGAATTTCTTCTTCAGGTGAAGCTCGTTGGTAACGAAAACACCAAACTCGCTGCCCAAAATCAGTCGCTTTTGTTACAAGTTCGCGATCTCCAAGCACAAGTGCAGAAGCAAAAAAAACGACTCCGGAGCCAAGCGTCTAATTCGGGCTCACAACCTGCGAGTGATAATGGGGAATTGCGCAAGGTACGTTCGTTCGCGTTTCGAGTACATCTCCTGCGTCTGCTGAGAGACATGCCACATGACCTCAATGGTGTTGTGAATGCATGTTAATGGTGCAGGCGAAAATGCGAGAGAGTCAACTAAAAGAGGTGCGTGTCGACCTTTTGTCCCACGAGGAATCAAATACCCTTGCACCGAGGTTCTGATATCGTAAGTGCTGTTTCGTGTAGGCATTAAAGCAACTACAAGTTGAAAATCAGGAATTGTTCGAGCAAATCGAAGTGTATGAAAGTGTATTACGCGAGCAAGAGCGGGAATTAGTCACGAAACAACAACCACACCAAGTGCAACATCCCACTCGAGGAGCGCACGATGCAAGCGCGAGTGGCAAGAAAATGCGCCAGCACCAAAGAATGCCATTGCACGAAAGTCGATACGCCAAGCACCCGAATCGGTAACATGAGAGTGTTTGGAAAATAGAAAATAACGTTTATTCAGTTTACTCACATTTCAAACACAGAAACTGAAAGAATATGCTAACTGCTCTGCATGTGAGTTAAGGCGGGTGGATGGGTCCAATGGAATCCCACACGTCGCAACGCGTAGATTTCAGGTTCGAGATGGGGGCCAAGTCCATGTTGATCTCCATCGTCAAGTTAGTGTCGAGTACGTGGGCCGGCCAATTCGGGAGATCACTACTGTTGCTGCCCCGCGGCACATTGGGATCGCCGGAGTACGCAAAGTTCGTCCAGTATTCGCGTACCTTGCGCGACAAGTCCTTTTCTTCCTCGGTGAGCAGGAGTTCCTGTGCGCCGAAAACTAATGCCAGCTCCGAGCCGTGGAAGACACCGAACGGCTCTTTGGAGGCAAGCTCGATGATTGGCACGGCTGCGAGCTCGTGAGTAAAGTAGTACACGAATGCCGCGGCGGCGTCGGGTCCGCGCAACGAATTCAAAAAGCGAGCGGTGCGGCGAGCGGCGCACGTCATCTCGGCGTCTCCAACCATTTCAGCGGCTGCCCACCAAGGAGCAGTTGCAAAAGAATGGGCGTGGAAGTCAGAGACAGGGTATGCTTGCTCGAGCAGCTGAACGACGTCAGACTTGTTGGAGGAGCTGAATTCGTATGTGATGTAGTCGTCGAGCTCAGTTTCGTTTGCCGTGTAGTGGAGGTTGCAGAATTGCGTTCCTTCGTTCTTGTTGGTGCCGAATAAAACTGGGACGTTAGCGATGTCGCCCGCGGCAGCAAGGAGCTGTACGTAGTTGGTGAACTCAACGCCATCGACAGTCGGGGACCAGTCAGTGAGGCCTTTTCCAGGAAGGTGATCCGAAGCTTGCAACACCTCTGTCATGTTACGTGAGCGCATGCACGCCTGCAGGTCGGCAATTTGCTCAGCGGTGGCGTCGTCCGGCGGCATTTCGCAGCCAGTGTGGTTGACGAAGAGAGTGAAGCGGTCCACGGAGTCATCCAATGAGTCACTGGTCCAGTCAGCAAATGGACCACTCTCCATGGCGGCGCGTGTGAACAGGCCACGGCTTTTGTGCGAAACGAGATGAGCGGACACACTGCCGGCGCCGGCGGACTCGCCAAAGATCATAATGCGCTTCGGGTCAATGTTGAGGTATTCTGCGTTGTCGTTCACCCACTGCATAGCAAGTCGCTGGTCTTGCAGACCGAAGTTGCCAGTGGAGTTGTCGGAGCCGCGGAGGAAGTCGTGCGCGAGGAAACCGAACGCGGCCAAACGGTAGTTGACGGAGATGACAACCGTGGCGTTGTTCGCAACGGTGAGTGCTTCGCCCGTGTACAATGGAAACATGGCAGAACCAGTTGTCCAAGACCCTCCGTAGAAGAAGATCATCGCGGCGTAGCCGTCGTCGCCTGCAGGGGGCGCTTCTTGCGGCGTCCACACGTTCAAGTACAAGCAATCTTCGGAGAAACCTTTTGAGAAGTCATCGAAGGCGTTCTCTTTCTGGGCGCAAGACTTCGAGTACTCGGTCGCATCCCGAACACCACTCCAACTGGAAACCGGCTGCGGGGGCTGCCATCGCAAATCACCGACGGGGGGAGTTCCGAAAGGAATTCCCAGGTAGCGGTTGACACCCAGCGAGGTGACGTGACCGCGAACGGTTCCGTCCTTGAGCTTCAGCTCAACGGAGTCAGTGACTTCGGGAGCTTCGGAAAGCTGCGGGACGCGCAACGACTGGGCGCCGGTGGACGATGCCAGTGCCGACACCGCGAGAGCACCGCACAGTGCTGTTTTGAGCGACATTGTGTTGTGTACAAGGAGAGGCCAACAAAACCAACTGCTCTTTGTGTTTTTTCCCTCGTTTCTGTGTGTCCATTTCCCCTTCTTCAGAACAGTATCTGTCAACATCTGCCACCTGCCACCTGCCAACCGCCATGGACACCACGTCATACCATACCATCTACAATGCAGTCCAGCACATCCCACCACATCGCAAAAGCAAATGCAAACACACGAATAAATGCATGGCAGCAGACATCGGCAGACGGCAGCGGGCGGCAGGTGGCAGGCACAACAACGCACTTGCCACTTGCCCACGCGATCGGTCACGTGCAGCGCTCCACCGGACCTCGGAACCCATCGTCGCTGCGCACAGCTTCGCTGCTTCGCGGCTTCGCGGCCATCCGTTCGTTCCACTCCCTCCCACTTTTATTTACGCGGTTGGTCGGTCGGTCGGTCGGTCACTCTGCTCTCTGCCTCTCTGCCACGACAACATAAACAAACATCCGTTCGTTCCATTCCCTCCCACTTTTATTTACGCGGTTGGTCGGTCAGTTGGTCGGTCACTCTGCTCTCTGCCACGACAACATAAACACATCAACATTCACCGTTTTCACCACTTTCACCACTTTTCGACTCTTCTTCCGTGTGCCACAGCACAGCACGGCCAACTCAACGCCGCCCACACACCACAACGCTGTTGTCGCCGTATGCAAATGAACAGTAGCACTGCCGTCGTTCCTACTGCGCGATTTGTAGCTTCATTGGAAATCGTTTTGGGATTACTGTATAGTATACTATCCTTCGCTGACTTCGCAGCTTTGCTCGACGACGAACGACGACGAATGCTCGAATGCTCTCTTCGCTGTGGCGCTGCTGCTGTTTGGACTTTGGGCACTTTGGGGCTTTGCGCGGCTTCGCGGCGTTCGTTCGTTGCACTGCTGCGGCATTTTCATTTTCATTTTCTATTTCTGTTTTCGACGAGACTTTGAATCGAGTAGTGGTGCACTTCGTTGCGGCGACGACGCACAACCCGTGCAAACAACCAGTACCCCGAGCCGAGTTATTCAAAGTAGTACTAGAGTACTGTATGTCGAAACACACAAAGTCACGTCGTCAATTCGCGCGGCTTTTGCGGTTGCAACTTTCAACTCTTTTTGTGACCTTGTGATGACCTTGTCAATGCCCGTGGCAGTGAGGTCACAAACAACGAAGTGTGCGTACCGCACAACATGATGAATGTGTGTGCGTCAAGACGTTTGACTTTTGACTTTCGTGATTGAGGAATGAGGTTGGATGCATTGAGGCATTTTCGATCGATTGCACTGATGTACTATTCGAGGGAGGACTTTGCATTAGGCTTCCAAGCTGCGAATCGTTGTTGCTCGTCTTCATTGGATTGGCGTCGGTACCAACGTTCACCCATCATGGGGCACCTGAATAATCCCTGCAAGCGCATATAATTGTGCTGGCTGGTGGTATAATTTCACATCGTGAAGCATCGAATGGGGATTGGACACTGAAGATGTCAGCGACAAAGAGAGAGAGGACAGGACGCACACCCTGATAGTGGTGGCGACACTGCACTTGCACGTGTGCGAGCTCAATCGGCGGTGACGGGTGCTGCAAAATCGAACACTGTAAGTCAATAGCAACCATTGCCGGAGAAGAGGACGGACGAAGTTTTGCCGCAGTCGGTCTAAATTTGATGGTAAATACCGAAGAGCATTACACATGATGTCACCGCGCACGGCGACGGGAGAGATCCAGGTGCACCGGCCTCAAGCGCAGGTTTACTCATCATCAGAGTCGCGGTGCTTTCGAACCCACTTGTACAGCCGGTTTCCGGCACCGACGCTGAATCCCATGTCACGAAGATCTTCCTTCGTCAAGAGTTTTAGATCTTCGATCTCTGTAATTTGTTGCTCGTTCCTAAACAAAGGCAAGATCGTAAAGACGCGGAACACACAACGAATACACATATACTGCAGACACAAAAGAGCTTACAGCAATGCGGCGTAATCCATGAGATCTAGCGATGCGAGCAAATCCATGTAGTCCAACTCCTCGTCACCAGCCTCCGACGACCCTTCGCGTTCGCCGTTGCTCTCTTCTCTCTCCGGATGGGCCAGTTTCGAAATTTCGTTGGCCTTCTCCATCGCGATTCTGGCTTCCATTTCCGCTTGTGCGGCAATCTCAGCAGCTTGCGCAGCCACTTCTGCGGCGGCTCTGGCGGCTTTTGCGGCTTCTTCGGCCGCATGCGCTTCCGCGGCCACGGCAGGCTCAGCGGCGTCCGCGAAGTCGGCAATGGTGTCTTGTTCCATAGCCTTCTCCTTCATCGCGTCCAATTCAGCGTTTCGTATCTCTCCACTTTGAAGTGCCGACATGAAATTGAAGTGTGTGATGTTTCCGTCCGCATTCGGGCGAAGAGCCTCAAGAACCGCGTTGGCGACAGACTCGTCGCGGAGCGATTCGAGCAACTTCTGTGCGATACTAATCTTGTTCTCCTGGTCCTTCACTTCAATCGTCACGCCCCACTGTTTCCATCGTGGAATCCACGAGCTAATCCCATTGAGAAGATCTTCCTTGGTATGATTCTCTTCTGCGATAACGTTACTGATCGCTTTCCGCTGTTCGTCCAAAATTCTCTTGACCAAAGTCCCAGCTTTCTCCTTCGATACGACGCCGGTGCGTTCTGGGTCATGGTCCAACCATAAATTTTGAAGTTGCTGTTGAGAAATAGTCCACGCTGAATCAAGGCTATCGTCCAATTTAATATCTTCGACGGCCCTTACGGCCTCGCCATCCCAAAAGTTGAACCACTGACGACTAGGGAAGGTGCCGGAACTAATGGCTCGCACGAACTGCGAACGACGAGAGCGCAACGCATGGCTACGTCCGTCAAGCAAACCACGGGCAGCAATTCGCAAGAGCCGAGTGGCACCCCACATCCTGTAGAAACTCTGCAACCGCTTCTCTTGAAAACTGATACAGGGCCGGAGTGTTATCCTCCGAACGGCACACAACAAATACTGAAATCTAAAAAGTCAAGTAAAAACTACTCTGTATTTAGACTGCCATGTACTACAAACGCCACGCATTCTGCAACTGAAGCCAACTTGGTTCGCAGACAACTCCCTTTCTGCTGAGGTGGACCATCACAAGAACCGGACACCCCATCCAGCCCTCGAGTTAACATTGAACAAGTCCAAGGGTTACGCACCAACCATCAAGCACTCTCTCACACGCGCATCCATTGCGTTACGCAGTCGATCCCCCCCCGTTTGGGGCGCGGTAAATTCGTTGGCGCAGTCGCACATCACGCATGCGAACGCTATCTGGAACGCCAACGACCGGTCGCAAGAAGTTAACCCAGCTGTGCCCCGTCTCTGCCGAGTCGCAACGCAGTCAGTCAGTGTGTTGTTCGCGTTGTCATTTGTCATAATTTATCGTCGCAGGGGTCCAAAAGTCCAAAAGAAGCCACGTGTCAACGAACAACGAACAACGAACAACGAACAACCGAACATCAGCAACAACGCTCACTTACCCACCCACCCACTCACTCACTCGCCCCCAGCCCCACTAATCAGTCAATCGTACCACTCCGCCTGTGCACCCACAAGCGGCACTGGCATTCGTCAGGTAGCACACTGACATGCAATGCTCCAATGGCCCTACACCATAGCTCCAATGGTCACAGCTGTGGCGTAGCAACGTCGCAGGGAGAAGAAAGCCGTCCACAAGTTCCTGGGTCTCGAGGACTACGACGACGGAATGGATTGACTTTTGTGACGTTGTGGCAATGTGACAGTGTTTTATGATACAGCACGTGCACGTTGTTCAACGAAGAAGCCCGTAATTGTTATTCCCCGCGCGGTCTTGTGGACAATGTGGTGACTGCGCTCAATTCGTCGTTGGGCCTTTTGCGCACCCGTTGGAAGGACGGTAAGCACAGTGTGAACGGTGTGTACCACAGCATCACGTGGGGTATCACGGAGCTTTGATCGAGGATGGACGCGTGCCCGAAAAGTTTAAGATTTTGTGCTACCCAAGATTCTGGACTTGTGGGGAGTCATCGCTCGGGGGTTGTGGAGCAAAAGCGCGCGCAGCGAACGTTGTGTGGAAGTTCGTGTGCGGTGTGTGACATAGAGATAACACAGGTGGAACCACAATTTGCGCATGGAAGGGCAAACGCAAACTCTTGGCAACGCGGCGCGCGGAGTTGGAATTGTTTCCAGTTTTCTGTTACATGTTAGTGGTATTTGAGAGTAGATACGCCCATACTAATCGCGTTGGCTGGGATGGCCGCTTCAGTTCGGCACAGGGGCGGGAGGAGCGGCTTGCTGCGCTGTTTTGCCGTCTTTCTTTTCAGGGGACTTCGACTTGGACCGGTGGCTTCGTCGGTCACGGTGCCGTCCGCGGCTGTTGCTGCGACTGCGGCTGCGGCGACGCCGTCTGCTACGATCTTCTTCCTCGTCGGAACTACTGCTGTCAGAAGACGACTCAGCAGGTCTTTCTTGGCCCCCAAACAATTCACGGACCATGTCACGATCCGGTGGCCGAATGTGCACATAGTTGCAGAATCCTCCTCGTGCGCAAACTCCCTCGTCATACTGGCGGCATCGGGCCTTATGGAAGTCAGTGACTGGCGAGAATTCAATCACGAGAGGCTGCCCAGAGTAGTATCGTCCTTGCAAAGCCTCCATCGCGTCCGCAGCGTCCTTTTCATCTGAATATTGAATGAAAACATTTCCGACCATGTGATCGCCGAGGTTCTCCGAAACGTGAATGGCTTCAAGGTACCCGAACTTCGCCACCTCTTTGAAAATTTCCTCGTAGAAAGCATTGAAGCCCTCCTGCACCTTGGCTCGGAACTCCTTCATTTCACGTTCACCGGGCTTTTGGTGGTCCGGGACATTCAGGAACTGCACCTGGGGATTCAGCCACATGTGCTTGATGAGCAAAGTCTGACTGAACTTGGGCTTGTTGTGACGGCGACTGCAATTTTCTCCGTGGCGGCACGAGCCGACTTTGTAGAAGAACGGGCAGTTCACACGGTCCAATTCTGTTCCGTGCACACGAGCGAGCTTCTGCGCACCGCCGCCTTCATCGATGCCACCGGGGCGTCGCGGACCACGTTCGCGAGGGTTGTATCGGGGGTTGCGATCATAACGTTCGGTGCGCCCACGATGCCCACCGTAGCCACCATATCCACCGCCGCCACCACCGCGACCGCCATCGCGGTAGCTGCGATCATCGCGCCAAGACATCTGAAAAGATCGGCAACTACACGCAGTTCCACCTGAAAAAAACAAGTGCCAAGTGTCAAATAGTTGATTCACAGAAGAAAAAACAAAACAAAACAGACACGCAACGCCCGTTCATGGGAAGACGTCGCTCGTAGTGTTGGCTGTGGGAGAATAGTTTGCTGTGTCCGTCGGTGACCCGAGATCGACAAGTCAGCCTTGGCCACGACAAGCACCAGTGTCCACACCGGCTCGCTCGCTTGGATCTTCACTTAGCGAACACAACAAGCCAAAGCAACGTCGCGAAGCCCGGTGGAAGTGTGACAACGAACACAGAACACGATACCAACTGAGGCCAACTCATCATCACAAAGGCGATGACAATGACAACAACGGCACCATCAGCGCAACGCAACACAAACAAAGAGCAGCAACGTCACGAAGAAAGTCGAATGGATGGATGGATGGATGGATGGATGGATGGTGAATGAAAGACTGAATGAATGAATGGCAAAGACCAAAGAAGAACGAAGGGACGAAGGGACGAAGGGACGAAGGGACGAAGGAACGAAGTAAGTGAGGCCAACTCATCATCAGAAAGAACACAGCGACAACAACAACAACAACGACGACGACGACGACGACGACGACGACGAAGAGAAGCGAGAGAGAGCACTCACAGTCACTCACTCACAATCTCACTCACTCACGGTGGGTGAGTGAGTGAGTGAGTGGACGGCTGCTGCGTTGGGAAGGCACTAAGTGAGTGAGTGAGTGAGTGAGTGAGTGAGTGAGTGAGTGAGTGAGTGAGTGAGTGAGGGCGTTGGCGAGAGGCAACGACTGAGTGAGTGAGTGAGCTATCACAGTGAGTGAGTGAGTGAGTGAGGTTGGCTGTGTGTGCTCTCACTCACTGCCATTCACTCACTGCCATTCACTCACTGCCATTCACTCACTCACTGTCACTCACTCACTCACTGTGATCACTCACTCACTGCCATTCACTCACTCACTCACTCACTGCCATTCACTCACTCACTGTCGTGTGATGAATACCGGTGAACTCCAACAGAAAATCGAAAATTTGAAAATCGAAAATTTGAAGATTTGAAGATTTGAAGATTTGACGAAAAGTGATCGACTCTACACTTTTTGTGGAAATAACCGGTGACACGGCACGGCGACGCCATCGCGTTCGTTCGTTCGTTCGTTCGTTCGTTCGTTCGTTCGTTCGTTCGTTCGTTCGTTCGTTCGTTTTCGCGCGCTTTTTGCGCTCTTTGCTCTTTGCCTTCGTTGTTGTTTGCGCTCTTTTGCTGCTTGTTTGATGTTTGATAGGTAGTCAGGAGTGTCAGGAGTGTTATAGATAGGAGTGTCATCAGCGCCTTCTTGCTGTGTCTGGCTGTTGATATGTTGTCGGTGGCGTTGCTGTGCTGTTGCTGTTACCGTATTGATTCTGTGCTGCTGCTGGTGGTGTTTCTGTCACTGTGCGGTTGTCGCCGTGATGTGTGCTTTGTTGATGCTGTTGCTGTATCGTTCTCAGAGTCACAACACTGGGGCCAGTGAAAAGCGAGCATGTCACAACAACACAACGAAGCGACATCATCACCAACACATCCATCATCGCAGACGGTCTATTTCGTGTGGTGTTGGTGACGCAAAGCGCTTGACTTTCATCGTGGGAACGGCGGTGCCGGTAACCAACCGTGGCTTGAAAACGGCGACCGCCGTGAAAGCCACTCCAACACGAACGGAGCAAGTAAGTACAGCTGCGCCAATACCGGCTTTGTCAAAACCGAAACGCTTTTGATCGAAGAACTTGGACATTCTTTCTGCCATCCCGTTCATGGCAACCGACTGACCAACTCCCTGAGCTTATTTTCATCATGCCGACGAAAGTTGGAATTCGAGCCATCACGATGCAGCAACCGTTCGCGGCAGCAATGGTGGCCGGCGTAGGACTCTTTTCCCGTCGCGGACGAGCTACAAGGTTTGGGGATATTGGGAAGAATAGCGCAAAGGAGCGAACATTTGGCCCCACAGATGGGTCCGAGTGGATTGCAATACATTGCGGCCAAAACAACGAACACTTGAGGAACAAACCTCTCATGAAACGTGTCCGCGAATTCTGGCCCGATTGTCCGCCGGACGAAGAACTGATCAGCGCGCAGAAATGCTTACTCGGAGTTGCTCTGTTTGTCGATGGGGCCGTCCCTGGCCCTGTTGCCAGTAAACAGTGTGCTATTCTTCGCGAGTATCCATGCTCGAAGCCAGTGGCGTGGAGGGCGGCTACGGCCCGAGCGCTTGCTGCACCAGCACCGTACCCCAAGGGCCAAGTTCAAGTCTGGCACGTGTACAAAGAAGGTTTCACAAGCTCATCCGCGGACAGTAAAAAGGTTCTTGCTCTGACCAAAGGTGCACTCAAGAATCTTAAGTTTGTTGATGTGAAAGCTGAAAAACCAATAAAAAAGGAAGTGACGAAGCGGAAGGCAGGAAGTAAGGCTGCTTCGAAGTCGGTGAAGTCGGGAAATGGGAGTGCCACCAAGAGACAGCGTACAAGGAGACGGGTAAAAAAGGAGTAACTTTGCTTCATTGTCACTGCTCCCATTGCTGATAGCGTGAGACGCAAAATTAACGCTGCCATCATAACAGCAAAAGTAAACACTTACAACTCGATGCGGACACACCATCTAAATGCGAGACCTAGTCATCACTAATAGGGTATGGTGTGCTACGGTAGTACTTCGTTATCTTCGCCACTCCCTTGGGATAAAGGTGTCCATAGTCGCTCTCTTTCACAAAAGGGTTGATGAGGACCTACGTGATGAAACATCAGCAATAGACAGGTGAGGGCGCAGGACGTTGATACGACGGTCAAAAGTGAAATCGCGCACCTCCTCGCCGTAACTCCAATTGGCAGGGGCAGAACATCCAACCTCATCGTTGACGTTCAGGGCATCTATTATCCGCAGCACTTCATAAAAGTTCCGCCCAACGTCTTGCTGGCAGCTCAGTCGAAACCGAATTCGTTTGAATGGGCCCATGACATAGACGCACGCAAGCGCAACGGATTCCTCGTCGTTCCACACTCCCAGGAGCTTGGCGACGGATTTGTTGTCATCCGCAATGACAGGAAAATTTACGTCAACTTGCTCAATGCGGGCCACGTCTTGCAAATACTTGGACACCATGAGCACAGAGTCTTGGAGAACTCCGAGAATGTTGATGCTTCTGGCTTCAAAGTTCGACCGTAACTTTGCCAAGCGTCCGATCTCTGTCATGCTCACTGGATCGAATGAGCGCGCAAATGTTACGAGCAGGGACCAGCCACCCGCTATGTAGTCGTGGAATTGAATACGACCTAATTGGGAAAATCCGGCGAAATTCGGGATTTCTTCATTCACGGACAGCTTTGTGTGCCGCGCATCGCTGATGGGAGCTTCGCCTCCCGGAGAGGACAACTCAAAGGTCAAGTTTGCATCATCCAGTTCCTCTTCGGGACCTTCCGGTTGGTCACCTGCCTCAGTGGTGGTGCCATGTTCATTAGACTCGGCGGGATTACTTTGCTCCGCGTACTGGTCTCCTTGCTCGGCATGCTGCTCACTTTGTTCGACATGATGTTCATCTTGCTCAGCAGGTTGTTCATTGTAGTTCTCGGCATTGCTCTCCTGATGTTGCTCTGATGCCGCTGCTGCAGCGTCTGTTTCGGGTCCAGTTGTCTCGTTTGATGCACTCGCGTCGCCAGGTGTTGACTGCGAAGCATCGATATTTTCTGCAGGTGCATCCATTTCGTGTGCTGCAGCCGACATGGGGTTCCCTGCCGAGGGACCAGCTCACATGGCTACTCAAGCTAACATTCACAGTCAATCGACTGCTTTTTCATTTGCTTTTCCTTCTTCGATTCTTTTCAAGATTGACCAGCGTGTTCAAACCTCTTTCCAACTTTCCTCCGCCACCAGCAACGACGGCCAGCAACGACGGCAACGGCGACGACGACTACCAACGACAACGACGACTACGAGGACTACCAACAACGAACGCCACAACGACCACATCAACGAACGCCACATCAACGACCACAACGTCGTTCTGGCAACTGCTTTCTTCGTGTTCAAATACGTACCTCATCCTAATCTCACGATTTCAGTATCCTTACTGCACTCCACCATATTCAATTCTCACCATACTACCGCCAAGCTCAACTTATTCTATTTTATGGCATAGCCAACAACGACGACGACCAACGACCAACCACCAACGACGACGACGGCGGCGACGACGACGACAACGACGACCAACGACGACGACGACGACGACGACGACGACGACAACGACGAATGATCGTCGTTGCTGCCAACTGCTTTCTGCTTTCTTCGTCTCCCAAGAGGCACCTCCTTCTAATCTCACTATTTCAGTACTGCACTGATGCATTTTACCATGCACTATTTTCAATTATCACCATATTACCGCCACTATCCGCTTTATTATATTTCATAGGACAACTGTACAGTAGGCATAAATGGTAACACAGTGTCGTTGTGTCATTGAAAGCCACAGACTGGGAGCTGAGTGAGTAGGTGAGTGTGTGACTGGGAGCGTGTGAGTGAGTAACTTGTGAGTGAGTGAGAGGGAGGGCAGCGTTGTTGTGAAACGGCACAAGCCGTTGGTTGGTTGGTTGACGGCGTCGTTCGTCGCGTCGTCGTCGCGTCGTCGTTGCGTCGTCGTCGTCGTCGTCGGCGGCGGCGGCGTCGTCGTTCGCCGCGTCGCTGTCGAATCTCATGGCTGCCATCGCGATGCCGCTTGTGTCGTTGTTGGTGCGGTGTCGCCGAAGTTGTGTTCCTGTAGAAGGTTCTGCCGGGTCACGATGAGATCGACTCTCGTGTCGTTGTGCCGTGGTGAATTGTGGCACTCGTCGTTGCGCAGGAACTCCTCGCTGAGTTGCTCCTTGCCTGTACCTTGCCACTGGCGTGGGCAGTGACCGTCGAAGCTAGGGCGGAAGAGGCGTGGAGACGAAACACAAGCACGGCGTCCAATTTTTGTGCGGCGCTGATATGCTCTCTGTTGATTCCTGTGAGTATTTCGGGAATTTGTTGTCGTCGGAGCTGAAGCGAAGTTTCGAGCGTACGCTCGAGCGCCAACTGCCGTTGTTCGTGGACTGGCGGGTGTTTCGTTGTCCGCCTCCGCAGGGGCATACTTGTTGCAACATGGCCAGTATTCTCGGGATCAATCCTGTCGCTGGCGTTGCTACTACGTTCAAAGTACGCTTCCCTGTTGACCGCGACCTACCCTCGCGTTCACTAGTGCAGATTCATTTCCCAAGAGGCTTTCTCGTACAAACGGACCAGATTTCTGCGAAGCGTAACATCGATTGCGAATTTGAAGTCTTGTCAATCGACAAACAGCCTGCGAAGACGGTCTTGACTCTTGGGCATCCTCGCGAAGAAGATGCAAAAGGAAAGCAAAAACCTATTCCAAACGTAAGTCGTAATTGACCGTTGTCTGCATCGCGGTTGCCTGTGTTTGGCCACGTCAGTTGCTCACGAGCCATTCATTGATGTTATAGGTTCAAATGATCGCGTCCGACGCTACAGTGAGCTTCATTCTTAACAAAATACAAAACCCTGGCTGGAGCGGCACGACGCCAGACTTCAGAATAGCTGTCATTGACCCGGACATTACAGAGGAGCAGGAGGCTGAGTCCTTGGCGGCACGGCAGCAGGCTCTCGACGACGACCAGGAAGTTGACGAGAGTGCCGTTGTGCGTCGCACAGTCATAGACCTTCGGTGTCCCGGAAACAGTATTCAAGCCGGATCGCTTGAAAATTGCAGCATCGTGCTGGAAAAGCTGAAAGTCAAGAAAGTTGGCAGTGCTCGAATTTCATTCGAATGCTTTAATTCAGTGCCAGGTATGCGGATGTGCCGGTGTGCATTAGGGAACGTGCGGTCGCATGAAATAGTGGGTGGCGATGTTGCTTGTTCACAGGAGACGGACAAATAGCAATTACTTTTGACGAATCTTTCCTCAAAATTGATCCGCATCAAGTACGTATTTGGGTTGTTGAAACCAACGTGATATGCCGGTAAAAATGTCATCAATCACAACGGTGGTGTTTGAAGGTCGCGGTCGAAGAAGGAATTTTCGGGGATGTGAAGGTCGAACTCCACCCAGATAATGACCATTGTGTTATTATTAAACGTGCCGCTCCTCAAATTGAGGCTGAAGCCGACAATGTGGAAGAAGAGCAAGAAAATGAGGAGCCCGCCAAAGAAGCACCGACTAAAAAAGGCAAAGCAGCCAGCGGCAAAGCAGCCAGCGACAATGCTGCGCCTGAATCAGAGAGTCAAGAAGAGGCAGATGACTACGACGAGTTAGTTCCAAAGAGTCACGGTGGCACCAAGGTTGTCCTTCAAATTGACGGGATCTGCAACCCGGTGAGTGTTACCCTCCCCTCTCTGTTTCAGCCGCCGCCATCCTACTCCGTTCGTTCGTCGACTGATGGCAGATCGTCTTGTTTAGGCAACCCCTGGACAGCGCAGCAAAGGATCTTTGACGGATAGAATATATCAAATTGAAACGCTCACCGCCGACGGACAAGTGTGTACCGGCTTCGTTGCCGTGTGGGTTTTGTCGACGTGGAGTTCACCAATTACTTCTTGCGTCAATTGCGTAGGTTATTGACGAAGAGAGATCAGTGGCAGCGTCTAAGTTTGTGACATCCGTGGACCTTGGGATTCTGATGAATTTTGTGTTTCCACCTAAGCAACAGCACCCCAACAGTACAGGGCGGCTGCTGGTTTTCGGATTGTAAGGCGACATGTGCAGCGATGACGTTTGATGGCCTGAGTTGACATCTTTGTCTCTTTATTTAGGTACGGCCCACTCGACGAAAATGGCAAACTACGAGGCGGACGTTTCGGAAGCCATGCCGTCACTGATTTTGAGGTAGCGAACATGGTTGCGGACGTTGAGAGACAGGACCTTTTGTCGGTTTTCACAGACAACAAAACGATGCTGTACGAAGAGGAGGAGGAAATCATTCGTAATCTCGGGGATGCCCGGGATCGACTGTTGACCAGGTTTACGCGGGAGCAAGTCACGGATCTGTTGAACAGTGTGGAGCTTGATGAAGATGGGGGTGCGAGTTTCCACGATTTACAGAAGCTGATTCTAGAGATTCGGGACTCCCGAATTCAAGCGTGCAAAGTTATGTACCCTGGACTGACCGGTTCAAAGGGTGTCCGCACCAAGTCAAAGAAGGTTCGTTCATCCCGTATTGTGCATTCATGGTGCAACGTTGTCGTTGTGATTGAACCAACCTTCTGTTGCAGACATCAGTCAAGAAACCAAAACAGAGTGGTCCCAAGATGTATGGGGGGTTGAAAAAATACCACGATAACGAAGCTTTTGAAGTTATATTCAAGCTTCTGCACAGAAACGCTAGCAAAATCGTCAACCCATCGGACCCCAATGCTGAAGGCACAGTCTCGAATGTTTGGCTGTTGCGGCACGAGGAGCCATTGCCAGAAGGTCAGATTCCGTGGAACAACAACTGTTGTTTGAAAGGACAAGGTTCGAATCAACTGCGCATGAACCTTCGAGCAAAAGCAAAGGGCCACAATGTGCGGGTGACGAAAAAGCTGACGCCTGCTGCGGCTGCCGCCAAGGTAAGATGTAGCGTCTCGTTATATTGTTGCACCATTAGATTCCTTACTCTCCGCGTTGTGTAATGAACAGGCGGAATCTCTTGCGGCAGCTGCAGCGACCAAGCCATGGGCGTACTCAACCGAAACACCAGGACGTGGCCGAGAAAGTCTAGGTGCAGCTAGCGTCGCGAAAACCACACCATGGAGTTCCGAAACTCGCCGCCGAGCTCCGCCTTCCACTGCCGCAAAAGCGGACACAGCAGAGCGCCTGCAAAGAGCGTCACGGACGAAGCCATGGTAGAACGCCCGAATTCACAAGTTGCAGCAGATATTTGCGATTGGATATTTTGTAAATGTTATAACGAACAACACGTACTCTTACTACCGTCCAGTGAGTGGGAGTAGCAGAAGTTCTATCACAAAGATGGGAGTTGCTACGGGGATGAAGTTACTCTCCGATCACTTCTTGAGTGAGGAGGTCGAGCTGCTCCTTCATAAGGTCAATGTTCGAAACTAGATTTTTCTGCCTTTCATCAAGCACTTTGTTATCTCCCCTCGCCGAAGACAGCTTCCGACTCAAGTTCTGCAGATGGAGATCCATGACCTCGCTAAACTCCTTGATTTTCGAAATTAATTCGTCTCGATCTTCTTTAGCCTTTGCTTGTATTTGTGCGATTTTTACTTGAGCTGCTTCCTCCTGTCGCCTCAGATCATCTTCCTGCTGCACCAGCAACTCACTTTGCTGAAAAACTACCTTCTCTAATCCTTCTAATATTTGTGTTACAGATTTGGAACTTCCTGCTGCTCGTGCCTTTTGTCGCCTCCTCAAAGTTTCCAGCAAAGCTGATGGCGATGGCGCGTCCGTCACTTGAGGGAGAGACATGTTTCTCACAATATTTGTCCTTGGGACCCTGTCTAATGTGCTAAAATCCAACCGAAAAGTGCTACACATGCAATATACAGCTCTCGAATTTGCCCATTTGGCATTGCCCACGATTATCGCCCACTACCGGACCTACAGCAACCGTGGTTGGGGTGGCGCATGCGTTTGTGCTTAACTCCGGCAACGGGCTGCAATTGAAGTTGAGAAGCTCGTGCCACGGCACGTGTTTGGCAGTTTGTACCATACCCGAAGGGGACATCACAACACCGTTTCCCGCTGACCCCAACCAAAGCCCACATCGCATACGACAAACCGCAAACTAACCGAAGAGCAATTTCTGAAAGCAACCAAGGACGTGTTCATCATTGTTCGTCGTTGTGCATTGTTCGTCGTTCGTCGTTCGTCGTTCGTTGGACGGAGACGAAACGTCGCAAAAATGAACCACCGCACTCACTCACTCACTCACCCACCTACTCACCCACTCACCCACTCACACACTCACTCACAGACTCACAGCCACAGGCACATTCTCACAGATGTTCAGTCGTTCACTGCCAGCCACTCAAAATCAGTCACCTGACCAATTCGTCGGCGTGTTGCCGCGTTGCCGCCTTCCATCGTTCATCTCGCAGAACTGCGAATCATCATCCATAGCCCATTGTGATGACAAGCTTTGGCGGCGTCAATGTGCATGTGCGTGTGCGTGTGCGTGTGCGTGCGAATTGAACGGTTAGAGTCTTCACAGCTGATGGCATCGTGACACCTTTGTTTCGACAGTGGTACTGAATAATGTACTCGAATAGACTGCAGTCTGGTGTACAAACATGTGTGTATTGTATTCTGGGTGGCAGCATTTGCTTGTTAAACCGTTCACCGTGGATGAGATTGGGCGGATCGAAAGAATCCTGTCATCACAGTAGATTGTTTTGACTTTATATAGCACTCTAGTAGGTGGCCATTTACAGTAACCGATCATCGACGCGGGATGAACAGCTTTACTCGGAGTGGACGAGATTGTGCGGCTCAAAAGAATCTCGTCATGTCACGACCAAATATCCAAGTCTTAATCCATTGCATGGGAATCAAGATGCGGTTGCGCCATTGCACCTAAAGGAGACAACCAAACCGGGAACGGTGAGACACTGGGGCGCCAACAACAACAAGTGGACGGCAAAAGTACCTGGCGAAGGATCCAATAACCACCTTTCCACATTATCCACGCCACTGGTCCGGTGATCACGGATGAGCCACCAGCAACGGCAGAAAAGAGCTTTTGCAAAGCGGGATCGGCACTCGTGGCATCATAGATACCCTGGCACACACGCAAACATCACAACAACGCTGACGATAAGGTTCGACTCCTGGCATAATGCCATACTGTAGAAAATACCTGGCCTATTCCAAGGTTCGCCATGGAGCCCATACCAAAGAGCTGGAAATCACGGCGCGCGTGCTCCGCAGGTCCACGGCCATCTTGGGCCTTGGCAGCCTGGTGCCAACAAAGATGCAGGTTATGCGAAATTGTGAATCACAATTGGCATGAAAACAAAGGCTACCTTGTTCATAGCCTTCGCCACAAAGCCCCCTTGCTGCAGTGCGGCAGGAGCGATGGGAGGCAGACCTTTTTCACTGTTCATGGCGCAGTCCCCAATAGCCCAAGCTACACCTTCGTGGCCCTAGGACAGTTGTGACGAACAACAAACACATCAATGACTGCGTTCAAGTCAACACGGCACCTCAGCCTCTCTCGCACCTTAACTTGGAGTTTGCCATCGATGACCAAACGACCGTTTGGATGACGCTCAAGCTTATCCAAAGCGTCGATGAGTTTGACGGGAGCTAGTCCAGCCTACCACAGCCAAAACAGGGACCCGCGAACGAATGACTCGTAGAAATGGCGCGTGCACAGACAGCATGTCGTACTCACCGACCACACCATACAACCAACGGGAAGAACGTCCCCGGTGCACAACTGAGCCTGTGCGAAGTTGCTGTGGTGTCCATTGGCAATGCGCTCCTCTTCGCTTTCCTCAACCACGGACACAACGCCACTGTTTAACCGTAGATCAATTTTCCGCTTCTTCAGGAGATCAAGCGCGTAATCCTGCAAGGCCTGGTCAAAGCTGCCTAAAATGTGGTCAGACGCTTCGACCTTTAATGGAACGGCACAGTTTCATGACAAAAAATTCAGAGCGGGCACGTTAATAAACACACAAAAACAATACCTCACCTCCATGCATAACGTACCAAGTGCAAAGAAAAATGTGGCATGAGATCAGCGTACACTTTCGAGATATCCTTCCTCACAAAGTCGTGGAGATCAGCCGCAAACTCGCAGGAAGTCGGTCCGCCACCCACAACAACGAATGAAAGCAGTCGCTTTTGTTCGCTGACGCTGACGCCCGGAATGTCGGCTCTCTCAAAGCACTCGATGATTCGATTTTTAATCTGAGCCGCGTGGCGCAAGTGCTTGAGAAAAAACACAAAGCGTCCTTCGTTTTCGGCGACCCCAGGTGTGTTGTAAGTGTGGGTTTTGCACCCAACTGCGATCACTATTTTGTCGAACGGAAGTGTGAATTCGTGTTTTTTGAAGACATCAGAGCATATTACTTCTTTCCCATTGAAGTCTATATTGCGGGCCTTTGCTTGACGGTAGTGTACCCCGTCAAGCGTGCGGATAGGGTTGGATATGGATTGAAAATCCATGTAGCCAGTCGCAGAAGATGCCAGCATTGGCGTGAATACCTTGTGGTTTGCTGGTGACACAAGCGTGACATCGAAAAGCGACTTGTCAAGTTTGCTAGCTGCCTCATAACCGGCCCAACCACTTCCAAGTACAATGACGTGCTCCTTTTCGGAACTCGTGGATGCCGCGCGGACTGCCACATGGCGCCATTGCACACGCTTAGCGACGGCTGATAAAAGAGGGCGGCTGCGCAGCGAGAGTCTCAAACCATGAGTCGACAGCATTGGAAATTCACAATGCAGGGATGATACAACACGTTCAAGTCAATTTTTCTGCTATTTTAATTTTTGTCGATTTCGATTGATTGTGCGCATTATTATTACTTGTGGGTGTGAGTCTGAGGACTTGGGTCACCGCGTCCAAGACTGCATTCCATAAAGTTCTCTAGTTTGTGCTGCGTTGTCGCTGGTTCAAGGGCACAAGCTTGTGTTCAATGCCACACGTGTTGACAAGTTTCGTGGTCACCAACGGGCGTCGCTGATGTCGTCTTGAGTATGTATCTTACTCATATCCGCTCCGTCGTCTCCCGTTCAAGAACGACGGAATTCCGTCGACCTCTGACGTGCCGATCTCCGCCTGCGCCTCCCTTCCTCTCCAACGCATCGCACCTTCACATCTCCGCCCACCAGCCATCGCCTCCACTGCCGATGTGCTGTCCACCACCATCCTTACGCCTGGTCAACCCACCGAAATCCCCGGAGTGTGGAGAGCACTGCTCTTGCGCAAACTCGTTCGGCAAGACACGTGCCACGTGTCACGCGATGCTCCGATGCCGGTGACGTTGGAGGTTTGTGACTTACTTGTGACACGTGGCTTCTGCGCGTCGGCGTGCCTGCCGCCTTGCTGGCCCCAAACGTCGTCCGACACCGTCGACGGGGTTTCAATATTCCTGAACTGTAGCTTACAGGAATCTGCAAACAACCGAGCGTTCGTGGTGGATATGTATCCATAACTAAGATTACATTGACGGAATCCCGATAACGGATACATATCGATGTGCGGGTGGGAGGGCGAGGGAGGTTGCTGTGCTGTGTGGTTTTGTGGTTTTTATGTCTGGAAGACAGGTGGAAGGAACAACTAAGGCGAGCACGCAATCAAATGGAATCCGACGCTTTGACGCTCTGTGTAATGCAGCGCGCGCAACGCGCAGGGGAGCGTTCAGTGGAGGTAGGTGGTGTTGGTGTCGAGGTTGGTGTTGGCGTTCGTGTTGGTGTTGGTGTTGGTGTCGAAGTTGGTGTTGGTGTTGGTGTTGGTGTTGGTGGATTCGTCTTGGAGTTCTTTATCGTGTGTGTTTGTATTCGTGGTGTGTCATTGGTGTTGCCTGTCACAGTCGCGAACCCATGTGGTGACGTGCTGTCGGCACCATAGAAACACGTGGATGCGTAGATAGAAATCGGCTAGGCGGTTGCGTTTGTTTCTCGCGTGAGCATCTCAATGTGGCACGTGCATGATTAGAATACGGTACTCTACGCTTATGGATGTCGCGTACTATGGGTGTAGTACGGTAGTGCGGATGGTGATAGTGCAGTGGTTGTCTCCTCGCTCATCAAATTTGTCAAATGCAATACAACCTCACGAAGAGTTTTTGCGATAATCAACATAATCTTGGGTGGTCATTCGCCAGGTGATACGATTAAAACCATGCACGCATGGAAATGTGCTCACAGACCTTGATTTAATGTTGCTTTCAACAGCACTTGGGTAAGATGTCTTCTGAACCCTCTGAACCCACACCCACTGCGGTTGTGGACTCTTCGAACGCGGAATCCAATTCACAGCCTCAGAACTCTCCCCGTCCTACTAGTTCTCCTGAGAGTGCTGATGTAGCCGAAAGCTGTGCTGTGCCTGAGACATCAACTGTTGCTCCGAGTTCCACTTCCCGTGAGAGGTGCCCGACCCCTGCAAATTCAGCTGCTCGGCAACAAGATTTCGCTTGTCCACTTTGCTTGAAGCTTCTGTTCAAGCCGGTGACGACCTCGTGTGGCCACTCATTTTGTCAAGATTGTCTTCGCCAACTGCATGATGCGGCCATCCGAGCGCAGTCGCACACGCAGTGCCCCTTGTGTCGGGCTTCTTTGCCCGTCGTGTACGATGCAGCAGAGCTGAAAGTTAGTGTCACACTGGAGCAAATTTTGGAGACGTCATTTTCGGCCGCGTACGCCAAGCGGAGGGCAGCGGCCACGGAGCAAGTTAGCATCAAGAGTGGCTCCATACTGGGGACGGTGTCCACCAAGCAACTCCCAATATTTGTGCTGGACTCAATGCTACCCGGCCAAACAATGACTCTAAACGTGTTCGAGCCACGCTACTTGGCCATGGTTCGCAACGCATTGCGAACCACGGGTCGGTCTTTTGGGATGGTCGGTGCTGATCCGCAACGAATGGGCGCGCCTTATGATCACGGAGTGGAGGTTCGCATTGAGGAGCAACGCGAGGGACCAAATGCCCGCATTCCTCGGCTCATTGTTAAAGTTCGCGCCTTGCAAGCCTTTAGAGTGCTGCAACATCGCAATGATCCCAGTGGATTTATGGTTGGATTGGTAGAGATGCTTAGTGATGACTGTTTGCCCTTCACCGCAGCGGGTGCTCAGATGGATGGCGAATCGGCAAACTCCTTGCAAGTGGCTGCCGCGAGAGTACGAGAAAAATTCCACACATGGAAGCACTTCTTGGTCGAAGGCGGGTACGAATGGTCAAGGGACGGGCAGCAGGTGATGAAGCTACTAACTGTTGTGAGTATGTGGCATGTGTTGACTTGTATTATGCTATGACGTGCAACAGACACTACCGTCTCCTCTGCCCCCCGCGTCGCAACCAGCAAAAATGGCAATTTGGATTGCGGTACGTGAATGCATCACGCACCCAAGGCTTCGACTCGTCTATTCCGCCAATATCTCATGCATTGTGCGCTGGCTGCTCTCGAAGGCCACAATCAACCCTCTCCCAGCTCTTGGGGTGGCAATTGAATGTCGGTATCAGTACGTCGCGCGTGACTTTTTTCGTGAAGAACCCCGTGGCCATTTCAGTGACGATTCATCCTGTTGACTGGCAATCAGGTGCTTATCCGCTCCCACTGCCAAGTTGAAACTGGCGGCCGTTGAGCTTGCGTTGGACGAATCAATCAAGTTTTTGAAACCGGTCCGTGCTGCCTGCATTGTGTGTCTGTGTGCACTTGTGCCAAGCTATCTCTCTGAGCCACAACATGTTCGTGATTTCCAACTTTTATTCTTGTGTTGTGTACGACTTGCAGTCCACAATCGAACGTCCCATTCTGTCCATTCTGCGGTTTCTCACGAAGCTCGTGTGCTCCTTTCGACGTGGTCCACGCCGCATCCGGGGCGTGCCTGTCCGAGCGCTGCGGTCAATTTATTCGTTTCTGTTGTTGGTTGTTCTCGTGTTCGGCGTCACAAAAGTATCCGAATGGATGGGAAGTACACAAGCGCAATCCCTAGCAGAACTGGCTTCGATCGGTGACCTGTCGGAGTTGTGATCTTGACGAATCTCTGAGAACATGGTAAGAGCCCGGCAAACATCCACGGCACTGAAGACCGAACACAACAACCAAAGACGGCATATAAAACTAATTTTGACGACAATAAATGAGAAACTACTTTGTGGGGCCTATTGCATCGCAACTTGTTTGTTCGCGAAATGCCATATTCAGCCGGCAGCGTTTTGTGCTACAGTTTTGTGCTCACGACACTTCGTCCAAGATGGAATTCATAAAGTCTTCATCGTCATCATCTATGTTGAAGTCGCTGAACTCGTCCTTTGCGGGAGCTGGCGCTCTAATACTTGATGGTTGGCTATTTTTGGTGAAGTTTTCACTCCGCTTCCACGAGTCGTCATTGGTTTCTGGCGTGGATATGGGTTTGGGGTTGCTCGGTACCACTGTTTGCCGACCCAGAGTAGAACTTCTGGTGGCCTTGCCCTTTGACTTGAATTTGTCGTTGTCGAAGTCGTCATATGTAGGCAGAGATGCCCCCGCCGGTGGCTTGTATTCTTCAAAGTCATCGCCCAGCAAATCGTCGAGAAGATCGTCGTTCTCAGACTTTGCCTTTGCTTTCTCGCGCTCCTTCGCCTCTCTCGCTTCCCGTTCAGCTTGTTCGCGCTGCAACTGTTCAATCCGAGCGGCGTCCTCTTCAGCGAAGCGTCGTGCTTCGGCCTCTGCATGTGCCCGTTTCTCTGCGGCTTTCTTCTCGGCAGCGGCTTTCTTCTTAGCGTCCCGTTTGGCCTGCCTCTCTCGTTCCTTTGCCTCCGCTTTGCTCTCCAGTTCCGAAGCATCATCCTTGTTGCTTTTTGCTGGTTGAGCGCTTTCTTGTGGATCACTCTCTGAACCACTGCCCCCACCTGAATCCTCCGATTCTTGATTTGGCTTGGCCTGGGCCTGCTTTGGTTGCGATTGCTGCTGCTCCTGCTGCTGCTGTTGTTGTTGCTGCTGCTGCGGTTGTGACTGTTGTTGCTGCTGTTGCTGCTGCTGGGCGGGCGGGGCTTCGCCCGATTGCTCGTTGCCCATGGCGACTCACTCAGCAGCAGACACTACAAATCTACAAATACTAGTGGGCACAAAAACTGGAAGCGTTTCCACCACAATCGAGAAAGATCACGTTCCGTCGACGGAAGATTTGCTTTTTACGACCGCTTGTCACGTGACACACAGTATACGACCAAAGGAACGGAACGAAACAAGCAAAAAAGGCACGGCATCCACGGATTTGTGTGAATTTACTGCACACATCTACTTGCTTGATACTACCCACATCCAGGAGACGCCTGGACGCACGAAGGGTGCCGCAATCGGCAAGTCTTCCAATGCCACCTCTTGACAAAGCTACAGCAGATAAACAAGCAGCGATGGAACAAAAGAAAGTGAACACGAGGGCACTGACGACATCCCATACGTACAAAGAAAAGCACGACGACGACGACGACCACCACCACCACCACCACAACAACAACAAGAAAAACAAGACCAACAAGACCAACAAAACCGATGACGATTCCAAACGGAACCCCCCCACAACACCACCGCCGCCTCCGCCAACACCACCACCAACGACGACGACGGCGACAGACGATAACAACACCGACGAAACAGAACAGACGGACGATAACAACGACGACAACGACGACAACGACGACAACGACGACGCCGCCGCCGCGATTTTTGCACTCCCACGCACTCTAACGACCATCCTCAGCTCACTGCGGACTGTGAGTGAGTGAGTGAGTGAGTGCGGACCATCGCCGCTGACTGCGTCTGACTGCGTCTGACTGCGTCGTTGTTGTTGGTTGTTGTTGGTTGTTGTTGTCGGGGAGTTACTCGCTCACTCGTACCCTTCCACGACACTTTAATCATGCAACCGTACAGTAGTACATGCAACGCTGAGCGGTTATTGCGCGCGCAGACGCGCTCACTCACTCACTCACTCACCCACAGTCGTTCGTTCGTTAGTGGCGGTTGTCTGAGAGCACGAATAGCGTAGTAATGCTGAAAAAGGACACCTAATCACTGCGTGTGGACGTGAGCTCAGCGCGGCTGCGTCATGAGTATGATGTATCTTGTATAGGGAATGAACGGAATTTTAGGACGGAGTTGTCCGCTGCGCCCTCACTCACTCACTCACTCACTCACTCACTCACTCACTCACTGTCAGCTCAATTCACCACTCACTCACTCACTCAGCTGCTGGCGGGTGGCGGTGCGGCGGTGAGTTATGGGGGCTTTCGGCGGCTGCCACTGTCGCTCCATATAGATCAATCGTATATTTAGAAGTACGGGTACGAATACGTAGTACCGCAGTACTGTGAATGTGGGATTAATTAATGTAAATGGAGGGAACAGAGGAACGCAATGTGGTGGAAGTATAGCCTGTGTACGTGGCGACGGCCACACAGAATTGGAGACGTGTTGGTGTTGGTGTTGTGTTGTTGCGTTGCGTTGCGTTGTGTTGCGTTGCGTTGCGTCGGCAGAACGAAGCAAGGGCTTGGGGCAATGGTGAGGCCGGCGATACGATGGCATCGTTGTTGTTGCTGTTGTTGCGGTTGGGAGGGTGCAGTGTCATTTCCCGATGTCGTCGTCGTCGTCGTCGTCGTCGTTGTTGCGGTTGTTTGTGTTGTTGGTGGATGATATGTGGGTAGAGTGGAGTAGGCAGCTCATGAAAATTGTGCGTGTGTCGCCATCAGTTTCTATCAGGGCGAGGCAGCACGCGCTATTTCAGTACCCTTCACGAATTGTGCCCCTCGAGAGTGAATAATTGAGCTGTAGGTTGATTGAAAGTGGCGGAGCTCCCCTTGTTCAATGTCGCATAAATGACGTGAAACAGGAAATGGGCAGTAGTGCAACCGTGCACATTTTTGCGACTGAGACACTTTGCGCTTCGTGCAGCTCGCTGCGCCGGAGAGACATCTGCTGTTTGTTTTCGAGGCGGCCAAAATGCTCCTCAATTCCTCCCGCTGTGCGGGACTGGTGGCCAGGATCGCTGCACGGCCGCGAGCCACCTATGCAACGCTCAATGCGAGACTTGGTGCCGCGCCTCGCGGCTGTCGCCGCAAGCGGGGTCGCGCAACGGGCATACCTGGGGCTGTGCATTTGCGGTGGAAGAGTGACAGCGCGTTTAATCGAGCAGTCGAAAAAATGTCCCCGGACACATCGAAGGTGGGTTCCGAAGGCGTGCTAAACGCTGCGACTCCACTGCTTCCGTATATGGTTTTGGCGGGCGGCCTCCTCGCCGCTGTTGCCGGATACAAGCACTTCTCGTCGTCCAAGCCAACGAGGATAGCAGCAGACGATGCACTCAACACAGTGCAAGCCAGCCAGCAAGTAAAACACCTACTCGGGGACAGCGGCGGAGTTGCCATTCCAGGAAATGTGCGATCTGACGAGAAGACACGGCAAGACTTCGACCACGAATCTGTGGGCTTCCCGGCACCTCTACCGGAAAAATGGTCTTATTTTGAGGTCTCGTTCCTTGCCACACTAAGCGGGGATGAATCGCCGTCCCCGAAATCAATCACTGGAGGTCAGGCGAAAGACGTGAAGATAACATCTCGTGGCATATTCAGTCCAGAGAAAGGTGAAAACAGCTGGTGTGCCCTGCACACGTTTGCTAAGTTTCGCGACGGCACCATTGTGACCCTTCTGGACAGGCGTGCTGATGGGTACACCGCGGCACAGAACACAGTGGCGGATAAGAACCAATCCCCTACGGGCACAGAAATCGAACCAGTACCCGAAAACGAACCTCTGTTCAATCTCGAAGGGCAAACTTATTTGGGTTGGGTTGTTGCAGGGGTTGTACTGGGGGTCAGCATTGGTGCCCTCGTAATCCGCATTCGTCGGGGCAGTGGCGGCAGCGCCGCCGCACCGTCGTCTGCCGGAAGAGCACTGCTGAAAATGGCTTCAGCAGATATCGCCACGTGCAAAACCGCGCAGGCGAAACTTGGCGTGCCAATCAAGAGCAAAGACTTCTTTCTTTACGGTGGAAGTGATAGTAGCTCCAACGCTCGGATCACCCGGTTGACGGGCTCCTTTAAGTTTGAGCTCTCGGGCCCTGCTGGCGCTGGAGTGGCCGACGTGTGAGTCCTGCAGCACGCTTGCGTTGTTTCTGTTAGGAATCACGGTGTCTCATAGGTGTATTCTCTGCATAGGTCAATGATTAAAAATGCGGATGGAGCTTGGAGATACGTGAAGCTGATGCTGGCCATCGACGGCAAAGACGGCACTTCTGGAAAGTACAACCTCACTGACACTGTGAACCGTGAGAAGGGTGTCGGGGTCGAAGAAGTTGTTGAAGTCATTGACGTCATAGAAAAGGCGAAGACGCCGAAAGCAAACACAGCGGCAGCAACAGGAAAGTCAAAAAAGAAGCACAAGAAGAAGAAAAAGGGCAAGAAGAGTACCAAGTCTCGCAAACATTAAAATAACATTGGCGGAACAACGGAGTTCGGTGCTCGTTCGAGTTCAATGCCAGCATTGCTTTTATTTTCAAGACTACAGTGAGGAAGAGGCGTCTCTGGAGAATGTGTTTAACCCCACCAAATCTAACGCCTGTGCCATTTCGTATTGGCCGGGAAACTATCGCACATGTCGTACCACATAGGGTGGGATCAACAAGTGTCTCCGGCACGACGAACATTTCATTGCTGCTCCCGAAGCATGGGTGGGGTACTGCTTGGGTATCTTTATCTGCATGCAACACACAACGCATCACAGGGCATTATTATGCCCGCGAACCTGCACATTCGCACAGTCAGACTTGCCATCGGTCAAGACCATTGGTCATCCCGAAGCTGCGCATTCGCATATCATATCATAGCCCGACCTTCTTCCTTGTTGGGTGACCCACCCAGCCACTGCGTGGGCGTGACTGCGAACAGTGCCACGTAGGTAGGTAGGTATGGTCGTATCATTGCTCGCTCGCCCAGGTGACAAACAAATAAAAGGGACAAAACGACAAAACGTAGATTGTGTAAAAATCGTCCAAAAATACGTTTTCCAACTCGCTGCGACGTATGACCATAAGCGAACATGACAGAACGCAAACTGTGATCCAGCTACGCAAACTGTGATCCAGCTACGCAAACTGTGATCCATCCAGCTACGCAAACTGTGATCCAGCTACGCAAACTGTGATCCAGCTACGCAAACTGTGATCCAGCTATGCCATACGCAAACTGTGATCCAGCTACGCAAACTGTGATCCAGCTACGCAAACTGTGATCCAGCTACGCAAACTGTGATCCGAACGAAGAACAATAACGCACCGGCCGGCCTCACGAAAAAAGGGCCGAAAAAAAAACAAAAATGTTGGTAAAAAGAGCGAAAAAAT